>ENA-ORNP01000601-ORNP01000601.1-human-gut-metagenome-genome-assembly--contig:-NODE-601-length-42241-cov-8.719338_pt1 | contig 42241 bp, 40 predicted proteins | sample MGYA00242119_ERZ509030 | MGnify/ENA primary metagenome ERZ509030 (study PRJEB26280, sample SAMEA2338708) | human gut metagenome | biome: human gut; feature: human-associated habitat; material: faeces... | reverse complement strand
CCAGTATCTGCTGGATGCGATCGGCATATTGCTGATGGTAAAAAATTTGTTCAATTCATCAAAAGTCGCTGAGCAGCCGCCTCTGCGTGCACAGACTACACTGGCACCCACCTTCATGCTCTTATCAAAGGACGTGCTGTAAAACAAGCGGTCAAGACAGGCAATCAGCGTCGCATTAGCCGATGCATAGTAGACCGGACTGGCAATCACCAGGCCATCCGCCGCCTCAAAGAGAGGTGCCAGCTCATTTACGATATCATCAAACACACATTTTCCAATTTTGCTGCACTGGTTACAGGCAATACAGCCCCGGATATCTTTATTTCCAATCTGTATGGTTGTTACCTCTACCCCACTATTTCGAAATACATTCTCCATTTCCCGGACGGCAATGGATGTGTTGCCGTTTACACGTGGACTTCCGTTTAGAATTAATACTTTGCTCATCTTATTTTCTCCTTTTTCTTATCTGATTAAATTCCAAATCACCAGCAAAACTAAAATAACTATACTGAATCTTATACATATCTTACTGAAAATCTCAAATCTGCTGAATAGCTCTATCTTAGAAGCATTTATCTCTTCATTTTTTGCAATCGCTTTGCTTCCCAGCTCGATCAGAAAAAATACGAATAAACATAACATCATCAATATTCTAGTAATCAGGAACACTCTATCATCTAACATATAAATACAATTTACCGCATACATAGCTACTGATGCGAAATAAATCAATGTTGCTAAAATAAATACATATACCATATTCTTTTGAAGCTTCATACTATCACCTTCTTTCTATAAAAAATAATATCATGTATTCAAAAAAATACAATATATGCTTCAAAATCGTATGGAAACTGTAAATGTCCTCAAATATGTTCTTTATTGGCAAGAGAAGAGTATTGACGGTCTGTTCTGTAATATAGCAAAAAAAGCCTTGAAAATTCAAGACTTTTAAGAATAAAAAAGCATACGACGGGGCTCGAAACTAGCCTTCACTAAAAACATGTTATTTATAAAAAATAAAGGGGTCAGAGTTACCTTCCTGTATCTCCCCTTACTCCCCTATAAAAAATGTATTCGATGAGAACTGTCACTGGTGCCACACTTGCTCCTTGATAAGATAAACTTTTAACACGAAAAATATCAAAAATGAAACGAACCAGAAAGGGACTACCATCCTTATCCCTTTCTGGTTTAATTGCCCATTTTCTACATTGAAAATTAACTAATGTTAAATCGATTATTCAAATACTGCATTTCCTTAAGCATGCGGTATATTATATTTATCCAAAATACTATACATACCAGATACATCACCAGCCTCTGCATATTTATCAAATAGCTCTCCATCTGCCTTAGTTATATAGTAAGTACCATTTTTATTTACAATAGGAACCATACCAACTTTATTAGCTTCCATACATAAAACAGTATAACTATTAGCACTTGTATCAGCCCCAGTACTATAGTTAGCCGTAACCAGTCCACCTCCGCAAGAATCTTCTCTATATCCTGGAGTCATTCCTAAAACACCAACAACTCCAGAATCATAATTTGTTGGATCGCTATAATATTCCACCCCATTGATAGTTACCTTGAGCATATCATGCTCTACACCATTAAGTACTCCACCTGACACAACTGCTTTGATACCGCATTTCTCACAAAGAGCCAGTGTTAGTGCTGTATAATCAGCGCACACACCCTTACCATCTCTAATCGTATATGCAATATGTGGTTGAACATACGTTATGTCATAAGTTAAAAAGGAGCATACCTTATTAACAATTGCCGTATATCTGGTCATTTCATCCTGTATACCTATAATATCACCTTTATTAGCTTCCGCCCAAGCTTGACACTGCGCCACTCCCTCACATACATACCAATCAGAAGTTCCATACATACTCTGATACTCACCTGCAGATAATCCCTTAGGTACAATCCACTTCGGTTCCTCAGCTGCGAATGATGTTAAACTCATCCCAAATATCATTGCTGCCGCCATTCCTGCTAATGCTAATATTCTTTTTTTCATTATATACATCCCTCCTTCGTATTTTTCATTCTGTAATATGCAAAAATTCTTAATCCATTTACATTCACTATATCATGGAGGTATGTAATAATCAAGTACGAAGTCGCATTATTGCGACCAAATATCTGATTGAACATTTTATAATGCACTCAATCAAGTATTTGGAGGTGCTACGTGACAACCGATTCTAAGGTAAAATCCGATAACGCAATTTCTTTAGGCACTAATATTAAAAAACTGCGTCTTGAGCATTCCTTTACTCAAGCTTATATGGTTCGTCAGATGCAACTTCTTGGGTGCAATACCACCAAACAGAGTTATTCAAAATACGAAAAAGATTTAGCTCATATTTCTGCTAGTGAACTCGTTGCCATTACTCATATTTTAAATACATCGCTTGATAATCTTTTTAAATAGTTTCTTATTTTTCTAATACATGTCCTAGAATAGAATCTCTATACCAGCAAATTCCACTCATAAGATAGGAAAAACTTACGCAAGTCGGTTAAACTCTGGAGAAAGAAACACACAAACTTTGGCTCTATGTCAATAGTTGGGGTGGGATTCGTTAAAATCCCGCCCTATTACTGACTTTAGAGCCTTTTTTACATTAGACTCTACTTGATACTGTTTTTGGGTACGCCAAATAAGCCTCCGCTTTACCGACCATTTTATCTTATGATGTACAGTGAAGAATCCTGGTGCGGAATCGTTTGAAATTCCGAATTCCATAGGATATTCGCTTGATTACTTTGATTTTATTATTGAATCCCTCTGTGGGACCGTTTGTAATGCCATATTTAAAGGCATTGAGGATTTCTTTTCTCCAGTTTTGATAAGTCTGTGCACATTTCTCAAATTCAGGAATTCCGCTGTCTCTGGCATTCGCAATCCAGTTGTCGAATTCCATCTGCTGTTTGCGATAAGCTTTCATGTGGCAGATGTCATAAAACCATTCTTTCATTCCGTGTGCCAGTCGAAGGTCATCGTTGTACAGAAGCATTAAATCACAGGATTTCTTGTTTTCAGGAGATAATGTCTGGTAGCGTGACAGGATGAGCTTGTGGCTCCGTTTGTAGTATTTACGGAGAGAAGCTACCATAGCTACCTGAAGTCGTTTTCGCACATTTTCAATCGCCCATGTAACTTGACGGGTAAAATGATATTTGTCTATGATGATTTTTGCATTCGGGAAAAACGTTCGAGCCAAATCTGCATAGGGTCGCCACATATCACAGATAAAAAACTGTACTTTTAACCGCTCTTTTCGAGGAATATTTCTCCAGTAGGATGCCAGATGGCTCTGGGTCCGATCTGGGAGAATATCGAGAATGCGATGTTTCAACGGATCGACCAGAATACATTGGTATTTTCCGGTAGAAGCATTGCCTTTAAATTCATCAATAGAAACAGCAGCTGGCAGCTTTTGAGGAGCATTATAAGCAATGGTATCCAACAGCCTTGCAATTGTTTGCACGGATACGCCGGTAAGTTTTGAAACCTGTTTTAAAGAAAGAGACTCTCTCAAAAGATTAATAACGTAATACACCAGTCTCTTGGTTCTGCGATGATACGATGGCAGGAATGAGTAGTGTTCCAAGAAGCGTTTACCGCAGGAAATGCAGAGATATCGCCGTTTTCTCAAAATGAGAGTAACCTGTTTTCCAAGGTTGGGGATATCTTGTATTTTCTGAAGCCGGTAATCATGGACACGTCTGGTTTTCTTGCCACAGCAAGGACAGGTTTGTTCAGCAGCGTGTGTTTCAATGTGAATTTGCAGAAAAGAGTCCGCCTGAATTACTTTTCTGATTAAAACATCTTCCAAGTCGAGGAACGTTTTGCTATAATTAGGGTACATCTATAAGGGGTCACCTCCGTAGCATTAAACTTTGGTCGGTAAAATGGTTTTGGAGGCTTCTTATAGATGTATTTTATTACAATAAAAAGAATGTTGGAAGTATGCTTTTCAGCACACCCCAACATTCAGTATAGAGCCCAAACTTTTAAAAACTGCTTTACAGTAAAATATCGCTATTTAGCATCTGTCTTCAAGTGTCTTCATGATAGTTGCTACTGAAAACATAAAAGATTGCATTTCAAAGGTTTTAAACCAGTACAAAATATTTCAAATGCTCAGGCAGGGGATGATAATACGAAAACTTCAAGTAAAAACCGCAAGTAATTTTAGTTATGTAAACTAAAAGCGGATCCCGAATACCTCGGAACCCGCATAAATCCTGGAAATAAAAAGAGCGCGAGACGGGACTCGAACCCGCGGCCTCGACCTTGGCAAGGTCGCGCTCCACCAACTGAGCCACTCGCGCATATTTGTAAGAATCGGGGTGACAGGATTCGAACCTGCGACCTCCTGGTCCCAAACCAGGCGCTCTAGCCAAGCTGAGCCACACCCCGTAAACAAGGTTTCCCGATTTGCGTTTAACCCTTTCGCGCTCGACGCAAGATTTATTATATTACATTGTTTTCGGTTTGTCAACACTTTTTTTCATTTTTTTCAAAATGTTTTTTGTGTTGTTTTGTTCTCACCGGACAACAAAGAGATCTTATCATATCTTTTCTCATCTGTCAACACCTAAATTGTATTTTTTTGACAAACTTTTTAAGAATTAGTCAGAACCTGCTCCGGTACTACCCTGTTTTCTTTGGAATAGTCATGTTAGTTGCGATAATTCATTCGATTTTGGGCTGTTCTCCGCCCTTTTTCGACCCGTTTTTTAATCCAGATACTTGATTTCCACCGAAAGCTCATGCTCTTCGTTGATCGTCAGCATGGCATAGCTTGGTTTTCTTCCCATCTGACGCGGATACGTGAGGCTGCCCGGATTGACAATCCAGAGATTTCCACGCTTTTCTGCGACCGGCCGGTGCGTATGGCCGAACAGTACGATATCCACACCCCTGGAAAGCGCCTCCGCATAGATTCCCTCCAGGCCGAGCGATACGCCGTAGTTATGACCGTGTGTGATAAAGGCACGGTAATCATCAATGTTCACCTGAATCTCCGCCGGGAGGTTTGAAAACCAGTCGTTATTTCCCATGACCATATAGCACGGGCCGTTTACCTTGGATTTGATCAGGTCATCCATCCCTTCCACGTCACCGCAGTGGATCATGCCGTCGAACTCCTCACGTTCCATGGCCTCCTCGAGGTTATACATCCGTCCATGGGTATCGCTCACTATCAGAAATTTCATACTCATTCTCTTCCCTCTTCTTATTTCAAATATGATGCAATCTGTTCTTTCATCGCCGCCAGTGCTTTTCCTCTGTGGCTGACTGCGTTTTTCTCTTCCGGAGAAAGTTCTGCGGTCGTGCGGCTCATATCCGGCAGATAGAAAATCGGGTCATAGCCAAAACCGTTCTCCCCGCGTTCCTCGTAACCGATTTTTCCCTCGATCGTTCCTTTGGTGGTACAGACTGTTCCATCCGGGAAGGCGGCTGCAATCACACAGACGAATCGTGCCGTTCTTTTTTCCACCGGCACGCCCTCCAGGCGGTCAACGAGGCTCTGATTTTTGATGCGGTAGGACGTATCCTCTCCCATATATCTTGCCGAATAGACACCAGGCTCGCCGTTTAAGGCATCCACTTCCAGACCGGAGTCATCCGCCAGCACGATCATGTCGCCGTCTGTGCATCCGGCAACGGTCTGTGCTTTGATTTTTGCATTCTCCTCAAAGGTTTTGCCGTTCTCATCGATCTCGACCGAAATGCCGGCTTCTTTCATCGAATAAATTTCCACCGGCAGATCCGCAAGGATTTCACGGATTTCTTTCATTTTGCCGGCATTTCCTGTTGCAAATACAATTTTTTTCATAACCGTTTTCCTTCTTTCACGCTGAAATAACTTGCGATCATTATACCGTATGTGTGACGCAAACACAAGAACCCTGTCACAAAAAAAGACCCCCGTTTTATCCGGGAGCCTTTTTTTGTAATCACACATTATTTTGCTTTTTTCTGATTTGCCAGAGTCTTGAATCCATCGAAAGCCAGGATCAGCGCCAGGATGACAAGCAGGCCTGCCAGCACGATACGTGCTACGCACCAGCCGATGCCAACGCCTGCGCCAAGGCCCTTGAAGTTTGCGATCAGGGTCTGTACAAGGGATGTGATGGTTACGATCAGCATGAATACCATCGGGAACAGGAACATTTTGTTGTTTTTGCCGACTTTTCCGAGCCAGGTGGCAACAGCAAGAAGTCCGATGGCTGCCAGCAGCTGGTTGGATGCACCGAACAGCGGCCAGATTTTGGAATAACCGGTCAGGCCAAGGCCGATGCCGAGTACTACGGTGATAACGGTTGATACAACCGGATTGGTCAGAACGGCTTTGTAGCCGGTTGCCTCTTTGTAAGTCTGTCCCGGCTCAAGCCAGAACTCCTGGAACATGTATCTTGCCAGACGGGTTGCGGTATCCAGAGAAGTCAGGCAGAATACCGATACAGTCAGAACCAGCAGAGAGTACAGTACATGGGTCGATCCGCCAAGTCCCGGAATGGTTGCTACCATCTCGGAGATACCGGTTGCAAATACAGCGGTCGGAACAACGGTGGTTCCGTCTGCGTATCTGGACCAGATGTAGCCGACTGCACACAGAGATACAATCGCAAGCGCACACTCAATCAGCATACCGCCGTATGCGATCGGGCGGGCATTTTTCTCATTGTCAAGCTGTTTCGATGTAGTTCCTGAACCAACGAGTGAATGGAATCCGGAAATTGCTCCGCAGGCGATGGTTACGAACAGGGCCGGGAACATAAATCCAAGAGAACTTCCGGTCGGAGCCAGCGTATCTTTGAATCCGGTGAATGCCGGGATATCCAGGGATGCATGGCCCATCAGAGCACTTCCGATGACACCGACAGCGGCTACGATCATCATGAAGTACAGAAGGAAGGAGCTTAAGTAGTCACGCGGCTGAAGCAGAATCCAGACCGGTGCAACAGAAGCTACGGTGATATAGATACCAACGATTACCATCCATGCTGTCTCGGAGAGATAGATCGGATGGAAGTTTAATCCAACAACAACGCAGACAACGATAGCTGCAACGCCTGCGATGGTGGAAACGCCAAGAGATACATTTCTTCTGTATACCATGAAACCGAACACAACGGCGAGTACGATGAACAGAATGGAAATCATAGCGGTTGTTGCATTTGCAGAACTTGCTGCCACATCGACAGCGCCGCTCTCGGTGTAGGCTGCCTTGAAGGTATTGGCAACGATGGAACCGAAGGCTGCAACAACGAGAATCAGGGTCAGGTAAGCGAAGACGATAAAGAGTTTTTTCGCTTTACTTCCCATGGTGTCTGCGATAACCTCGCCGATGGACTGTCCTTTGTGGCGCAGGGATGCAAACAGTGCGCCGTAATCATGAACGCCTCCAAAGAAGATACCGCCGATGAGTACCCATAAAAGAACCGGAACCCATCCAAAGACAGCGGCCTGAATCGGTCCGTTGATCGGACCTGCGCCTGCGATGGATGAGAAGTGATGTCCCATTAAGACAGGAGCTTTGGCAGGAACGTAGTCCACACCGTCCTCCTCGGTGAATGCAGGGGTTTTCCGTTTCGGATCAACGCCCCACTGCTCGGCAAGCCATTTTCCGTAGAATACGTATCCGGCGATCAGAATGCCGATTCCGACAACCAGTACAAGAATACTATTCATTTGTTTTTTCCTCCCTCTTTTTGGTAGAATAAATTTATAGATAACTAAGACCGGAACATCTTAGCATATCCCTTTACCAATTCCCAAGCCGCCCGGTTTCCAAACACTTTCTGTTCTGCCGTATCAAAGACGAGCAGCCGCACCTGACAGTAGCCTCTCAAAGAAAACCGGTAATTTTTATAATACTTATATTTTCGGATTTTCTTCTTTACGCTGTCCGCAACCGGTTTGTCCGCAAAAAAAATACCGGTGACCAGCGTGTACATGTGGTCGGTATCCGGTACTTCCTTCCCCTCGCGAACCACCTTTGGCTCTATCCATTCTGTCAGGTCCGTCAGAAATGTTTCGACGTCCTGGTCGTTCAGTTCTTCCACCGCTTTAAAATACGCATGCTCATGACAGCTGATCCTCCACAGCTCTGCTTTCTTTGAGAGCACGTATTTTGCGCCGCTCTCGTGGTAGCTTGCACAGGCATCGTATGTATGGCCGTTTACTTCGGACGGCTTTACGATATCGTAGCTCCTCTCGTAGGAATGCAGCAGCCTGTCTCTGATCTCCTGTCCGTTCATGGTTTCCTCCGCTTGATGAAAAAATTTCGCATGAGGACAGTTTAGCACAGTAGTGCAGTGATTTCAAGGAAATATTAAACCTTTCTAAAATTTTTCTTTTAATTTTTGTTATCAAAAAGGAGCAACGCCAAAAATCATTCGGCATTGCTCCTCCATTTGTATTATTTCTGTTCTTTTTCCCGGCGCGGCGGCTTCGGTCCCGCGTACTGGTAAAAGTAGGTTTTCAGCATTCCATTGTAAATTTTACGGTTTTTATCCGCCTTTTTGCCGAGATACCGCTCGGCATCCTCGTAGCTCGTGATCAGATACATCGACCAGGAATCGAGAGCGCGGTACCGCTCTCCTAATGTCTGATACAGGGCCGGAAGATCTTTTTTGTCCTCCAGGCGCTCACCGTACGGCGGGTTGGTAATCAGAAAACCGTATTTTTTCGGGTGCGACAGCTCGGCAACCGGACGCTGCTGGAAATGGATCAGGTGATCCACACCGGCCAGCTTTGCGTTCTCTCTGGCACTCTTGATGACATCTCCGTCGATATCAAAGCCCTGAATATCTGTCTCAATATCGTTCCGGATCCGGTAGCGTGCATCCTCCGCCGCATCCATCCAGCATTTTTTCGGCACGAGGTGCGTCCACTGCTCCGCAAGGAAAGAACGGTTGAGACCCGGTGCAATATCGGCCGCCATCATGGCCGCCTCGATCGGGAACGTACCGCTTCCGCAGAACGGATCGACAAGAATCCGGTCACCCTTCCACGGAGTCAGCATGATAAGTGCTGCGGCAAGGGTCTCGGTGATCGGCGCTTTCGCGGTCAGCTTGCGGTAGCCTCTCTTATGAAGGGAAACGCCGGAGGTATCGAGTCCGATCGTAACCTCGTCTTTTAAAATCGAAACACGGATCGGGTACTGTGCACCGTCCTCCGGGAACCACTCCATGTGGTAGACCTGTTTCAATCGCTCGACAATCGCTTTTTTCATGATCGACTGGATATCGGACGGGCTGAAGAGCTTACTCTTGATGGAGTTTGCCTTCGTTACCCAGAACTTTCCGTTTTTCGGGATAAATTTCTCCCACGGGAGCGCTTTTGTCGCTTCAAAGAGTTCATCGTACGTCTCGGCGTGGACCTGTCCTACTTTGAGCAGGATACGCTCGGTCGTGCGAAGGAACAGGTTGGCGTAGGCGATTCCCTCTGCATCTGCAAGAAACGTTACTTTTCCATCCTCCACGCGCTCGATTTCGTAGCCGAGGTCGAGGATTTCACGTTTCATTACCGCCTCCAGGCCGAAATGGCACGGGGCGATCAGTTCATATAATTCCATACTCTCCCGTCCCCTCTTATAATGTGAGCTGTTTTACGACAGTGCCGTCAAAGCCTTTGATCGTAAACACGCCGTCCTCGAGGATTGCATAGGTCGGGATATTGCCCTCTTTCGGCAGAGATACAGAACCCGGGTTCAGGAAGGTATGTGCGCCTTTTTTCTCGGCACGCAGGACGTGGGTATGGCCGTACAGGAAGATGTCTCCATCCATCAGCGGCGGCAGATTCTGCTCATTGTAGATGTGGCCATGGCTCATATAGAAGGTATGGCCTCCCTCGATCAGGATGCCGTAATCTGCCAGCACCGGGAACTCCAGTACCATCTGATCTACTTCTGCGTCGCAGTTTCCGCGCACGTTGGTGAGGTACTGTTTTTTCTCATTCAGCATGGCGATGACCTGTTTCGGTGCGTATTCTTTTGGAAGATCGTTTCTCGGGCCGTGATAGAGAAGGTCGCCTAACAGAAACAGGCGGCTTGCGCCCTCTGCCTCGAAGGCTTCCAGCATTTTTCTGCAGTAATAGGCAGAACCGTGAATATCAGATGCAAACATGTATTTCATATCGTGATCTCTCTTTCGTTTTGTGGTTTGGTTTTGTATTGTTTTCTGTTTCATCTTACCGTATCTTTTCCCGCTTGACAAGAAGAAATGTTGGATTGCTGCCCCCTTACAGCTCTTCTCCCGCCACCAGATATCGTCCGCGGTATGCATGCATTCCGCCGATGACCGTTTTGACCTCGTATCCGTTCTCCGCCAGCCGCTTTCCCTCCGCCATGCTCGCGGCACCCCGCTCACAGCAGATCACAAGAATTTTGTCCCGCGGCAGACAGACCCGTTCGAGCAGATGGTCATATGGAAGATTCACCGCTCCTTTCACATGCCCTTTTTCGTATTCCCGCCGGTTCCGCACATCGATGATCATCGCCCACGGTTTTCCCACGTACCAGTCCAGCTGGTCTGCCGCCAGCAGTGTCATGCCTGCCATATCCTGGTCCCCCTCTCCGGATCTGACTTTCTCTCCTGTTTTATATGTATGCAGAAACCGGCGGCAGAGTCCGTATGGGACCCTCCGCCGGCTTTTTTCTGCCGGAATCCCAAGGTTTACTTAGTATTTTTCATACTCATCCTTCTCGTCCTGCTCCCGGTTCTGCTGACCGTAGGATGACATCTCACGGTCTTTCACATGATTGCAGTCTCTGCTGTTCTTCTGGTTTTTGCTGTATTCGCTTTTCTCGTATCCGTTCTTGCTGTACTCGTTTTTGCTGTATTCATTTTTGCTGTTTCTGGTCATAATCTCGTTTCCTCCTGAATGTTTTTTGTCCTGCGACATCCTTTAGTATCGCTTTTTCCGCGCAGATTATGCATCCAGAACCCTGTTTTTCCACGGTATCTGTTCCAAAGTGGGGAATGCAAGCCCAAAAATACAGTGTTTTTCCTGCTTTCGGACCACTGCCTTCCAAATTGTGGTAATTTTTTCCAACTTTTGAATTTCGATGTTGCTTTTTCCCGTTATCTGTATTATAATCAATTTTGTAAAAGAATTTACCCTTCATAAATTTTTTTACAATTAATAACCCCTTATTAATTATTTATACTCCCCTTGAAAGATCGGTAGCTCCCCTGCCGGTCTTTCTTTTTGCAATTATTCAGAGCCATGCAAAATTTCAAGAAGAACTGTGAGTCATGCTCGCATGAACGAACAGTTCTTCTTGAAATTTTATATGGCGAGAAGCCACATCGAGATGCAGCGCAGCGGAATCGAGATGTGGCTCTGAATAATTGCAAAAAGGAGGAAAGTCTGCATCAGCAGACTTTCCTCCTTTTTCCCGTTCTGTATATATGATTAGAATTCTACTTTTTCACCTTTTGCCGCTTTTGTTACGGTTCCTGCGAGGACGATCAACGCCATGAGGTTTGGAATTACCATCAGGCCGTTAAAGAGGTCTGACAGGTTCCATACGAGATCTACTTTCAGCAGAGAGCCGAGGAAAACGAACACAACGACGATCAGCGAGAACGGAACGACTGCTTTCTTTCCGAACAGATACTGTACGTTCTGTCTTGCGAAGAAGTACCATCCGACGATGGTCGAGAATGCAAAGAACAGAAGACAGATCGCTACGAACGCCGGTCCGAAGCCTTTGAGGCCGGTTCGGAATGCCGCCTGTGCGACCGGGGTTCCTTTAACACCGGTACTCATCATCTCTTCCAGAACGCCGGAAGAAAGAATAACGAGAGCGGTCATGGTCAGGACAACGAAGGTATCAATAAAGACACCAATCATCGCTACTTCACCCTGATCCTCCGGGTTCTCGACATCGGCAATCGCATGGGCATGCGGGGTGGAACCCATACCGGCTTCATTAGAGAAGAGGCCTCGGGCAACACCGTAACGCATGGCTTTCCGCACGGTAATACCGGCTGCTGCACCAAATACGGCGTCCGGACGGAATGCACAGATAAAGATCGAAGCAATCGCTGACGGCACATGCTGGATGTTGATCAGAATAACAACAAGGGCTCCGACGAGATACAGTGCTGCCATCACCGGAACAACTTTTTCGGTGAAGGATGCGATACGGGAGATACCTCCGATGAAAATGAATGCGGCGAGAACGGCTACAATCACACCCATCACCCATTTCGGTACGGAAAATGCGGTGTAGAACGCATCACTGATGGAGTTCGACTGTACCATATTTCCCATAAAGCCAAGCGCCAGAATAACGGCTACGGCAAAGAAGCCTGCCAGTGCTTTTCCAAACGTTCCCTTGAATGCGTGGGTAATGTAGTAAACCGGTCCTCCGATAACTTCTCCGTTCTCATCGCGGCGTTTGGAGATCTGCGCGAGATACGCCTCGCCGTAGATCGTTGCCATGCCGAAGAACGCAGCAAGCCACATCCAGAAGATGGCTCCCGGGCCGCCGGATACGAGTGCGGTCGCACATCCTGCGATGTTTCCGGTTCCGACCTGTGCGGCGATCGCTGTTGCAAGTGCCTGGAAGGAAGTCATGCCGTCTTTTCCGGCCTTCTTACCCTTTAACGAGAAACCGCCGAAGACGCGGTTCCACGCGGTCTTAAACTTTCTTACCTGTACAAAGCGGGTCCGAACAGAGAAATAAACTCCCGTACCTACCAGCAGAAACAGCAGTACGCTGTTCCAGAGCACATCACTAATCTGCGCAATTGCCTGATTCAATGCATCCATTTTCTTTTCTCCCTTTCCATTCGACGTATGGTCTGAACGATGTGGATCACACATCCGCACCGTTTTGAGAAAAAAAATACCATCTCCTGCGGAATTTTTCCTGCAGAACATGGCTCTGATTGAAAAATACAGCAAAAAACCGCACTTCCGGAATTTTTTCGTTTCTGCGCACCGCTTTTTTTGTTCCGCGGCTGTTTTTCTTCTGTATCTTTTTTGACTCTGTCCTTTTGCCTGAGAGATTCTGCATCGCTGCATTGCACCTTCGGCACTCTTTTCAAGAGCTTCTCCAGAGACCACTCCGTTTTTAGTCCTCGCCGTCTCCCGTCCATTCTTGTTTTAAGAAGAGAACCAGCACCTGAAAGTTTTACTTCTTCGGTCGTGCACCTTTCGAAAATTAAATTTCCAAAGGCTCTCCGCACATTTTCTAAAAACTTCTACGTCTTTTTTTATTTTTGTAAAACTATAGCACCTGTGATAGGATTCGTCAATACCCCATGCCGTATTTTTTTCGGAATATTGCAAAAATATATAAAAAATCAGCAGATCTGCGCGCGCACGTCTCAAAATCGCATGCGCGGCACAGATCTGCTGTTCTCTTTTCCAAATATCTTTTATGACGCCTGGAACTGGCTATTGTACAGATTGTAGTAGAAGCCTTTCTTCGCAAGAAGCTCCTCATGGCATCCCTGCTCGATGATCTTTCCGTCTTTCATGACGAGGATCAGCGAAGCGTTGCGGATCGTGGACAGACGGTGGGCAACAACGAAACTCGTTCTGCCCTGCATCAGCTTGTCAAACGCCTCCTGAACCTGCAGTTCGGTACGGGTATCGATGCTGGAGGTCGCCTCGTCGAGGATCAGCATCGGCGGCAGGCAGAGCATGACACGGGTGATACAGAGAAGCTGTTTCTGCCCCTGGCTGATGCTGTCTTCGCTGAGAACCGTGTCAAGCCCCTTCGGCAGACGCTTGATAAACTCCCAGCTGTGTGCCTCTTTGGCCGCATTGACAATCTCCTCTTCCGTCGCATCCGGCTTTCCGAAGCTGATGTTGTCGCGCACGGTTCCCTGTTTGATCCAGGTATCCTGCAGCACCATACCAAAGCAGCTGCGGAGCGCATGGCGGGACAGTTCGTCGATCGGCTTTCCGTCGATGCAGATCTTTCCGGCATCGACATCATAGAAGCGCATCAGCAGGTTGATAAACGTCGTCTTTCCGCATCCGGTCGGGCCGACAATGGCAACACGCATGCCCGGCTGTACGTCAAGATTAAAGTTCTCGATCAGTTTTTTCTCTTTGTCATAACTAAATGCTACATCATCGATCGTCACATTTCCCGTCACGGTATCGATCGTTCCGGCCGGGTCTGCACTCTCCTCTTTCTCTTCCAGAAGAGCAAAGATACGGCCTGCGCAGGCAAGCGCGTTCTGCATCTCGGTGATAACGGAACTGATATCATTGAACGGTTTCATATACTGGTTTGCGTACGACAGCAGAACGGAAAGTCCGCCGACAGTCAGCGCACCGCCCGGGATCATGAAAGCTCCCACAAGGGCAACACCGGCATAGATCACGTTGTTGACAAAACGGGTAGACGGGTTCGTTAAGGAACTGTAGAACACGGCCTGCTGGCTGTATTTCTGCAGATCTTTGTTGATCTCTGCAAAACGCTCGGAAGCTTTTTCCTCATAGCCGAACGCTTTGACTACTTTCTGGTTTCCGATCATCTCATCGATGAGTGCGGTCTGTTTTCCTCTCGTCTCACTCTGTTTCTGGAACATTTTGAACGAGCGGCCGGAAATAAATTTTGCCACGAAGAAGCTGAGAGGTGTCAGGCAGATCACAAGAAGGGTGATCCATACGTTCTTCGAGAACATGAAAAACAGTGTCACAATAATGGTTACGATGCCGGAGAACAGCTGCGTAAAGCCAAGCAGAAGACCGTCCGATAAGATATCGGTATCTGCGATAACACGGCTTACGATGTCTCCGGAGCTGTGCTGATCCAGATAGGACAGCGGCAGCACCTGGATATGACGGATCGCCTGGGAACGAAGGTCGCGCACGATGCGGTACGTCATACGGTTGTTGATCAGGTTCATGATCCATGCGGAAAGTGCGGAAACGAGGGTAAAGAATACGATTCGTTTCAGATAGAACCACATCTCCGGGAAATTGACCTGGTGGGCTGCAACGACCTCATCGATCGCATCGCCGAACAGGATCGGAATATAAAGCTGTAAAATAACGGTAACCGCAGCCAGGACAATACTAAGGCCTAAGAAAATTTTATAATTTCCGATAAACGCCATCAGCTTTTTCATGACCTGCATGCCGCTTTTTCCGGACTTGTTTTCTGTCTTTTTCATGCGATCACCCCGCTTTCGTTGTTATAAGCTGCACGCTCTTCCGGGAACTGGGAGAAGTAAATCTCGCGGTAAACCTCGCAGGTTTTCATCAGCTCGTCGTGTGTGCCGTTTCCTTCGAGCGTACCATTTCCAAGAACGAGGATCTGGTCTGCCTGACGGATGCCGGCGATTCGCTGGGATACGAGGAAGGTTGTCGTGTTTCCTTCGAGATTGTGGACGGCTTTGCGGAGTTTTGCATCCGTTGCAAAGTCAAGCGCACTCGAGCTGTCGTCCAGAATCAGGATTTCCGGTTTTTTTACCAGCGCACGCGCAATAGAAAGACGCTGTTTCTGTCCGCCGGAGAGGTTCTTTCCGTTCTGCTCCAGCATAAAATCGAGCTGATCCTGTTTGCCTTCTACGACTTCTTTCGCCTGAGCTGTGGTGAGCGCCTCCCAGATTTCTGCATCGGTGGCGTCCTCTTTGCCCCACTTCATATTGTCGCGGATGCTGCCTTTAAAGAGCACTGCTCTCTGCTGAACAACACCGACTTTATTGCAGAGCTCTTCTTTCGTGTAATTCTTTACATTCTCGCCGTCTACCATGACGTCACCGCTAGTCGCATCATAGAAACGGGAAATCAGGCTGACCAGCGTCGATTTTCCGCTTCCGGTACCGCCGATGATTCCGATGGTCTGGCCGCGTTTTGCGGTAAAACTGATATCCGATAAGCTCTCTGCACCGGCTCCTGCATAGGTGAAGCTGACATTTTTAAATGTAACAGCTGCATCGCCAGTTACTTTCTTTGCAGCGCCGCCTTTTGCCGGGTAGTTCATGGTTGTCGGAACCGCCAGTACGCCGGAGACACGCTCTGCACAGGCAACGGATTTGTTTAAGGTGATGATGAGTGATGCCAGTTTGATCAGCTCCACGATGATCTGCAGCATGTAGTTGTAAAGTGCGACAACCTGTCCCTGCTGCATACTGCCGATGTTGACCTGAAGGCCTGCCTGCCAGATCAGGACAACGGCTGCGATGTTGATGAGGACATAGGTCAGCGGATTTAACAGTGCGGAAATTTTTCCGACAAACTCGTTCAGACAAGTCAGCTCATCGTTGCTCTTTTCGAAATCGGCAACAGACTGCTCCTCACGGCAGAACGCACGGATGACACGGACACCGTTCAGATTTTCTCTTGTCATTCCGGTGACGCGGTCGAGTGCCGCCTGTACCTTTTTGAACAGCGGGATGCTGACCAGCATAATGCCGAATACGGCAACGAACAGGATCGGAATAGTAACCAGGAATACGATGGCACATTTTACGTTAACGGTAAATGCCATCACAACGGAACCGAATACGATAAACGGACTCCGCAGCAGCAGACGCAGACCCATGTTGATTCCGTTCTGCACCTGGTTGATATCGTTGATCAGACGGGTGATCAGCGTATCGGTTCCAATGGTATCCAGCTCCGTAAAGGACAGAGCCTGGATGTGGTCAAAGACCGCCTGGCGAAGCTCAGTTGCACAGCCGACGCTCGCTTTTGCCGCGAAATACTGCGCGGTGAAGCTGCAGCAAAGTCCGACTGCCGCCATCAGAACGAGGATTCCAAAACGGCCGACGATGTACGGACGGTTATTGCCTGCGATACCCACATCGATGATCTGAGCAACAACCATCGGCACCAGAAGGTCGAATACGACTTCCAGAAGCTTGAACAAAGGAGCGATGATGCTCTCTTTTTTGTAGTGCTTCAAGTAGACTCCAAGACTTTTCATCTTCTTTTTCACTCTCCATTTCTTTGTTTCTTGACATTGACAGTATAATCTCATATGATTAATACGAATAGTATTGTTTTTATAGCTTAGTGATACAATTTTAATATCATAGATAATTTCACGAAAGGAAGTCTCTTATGGAACTGCGCCAGCTTGAATATTTCCGCGTCATCGCCGAAACCGAAAGCATTCACGAGGCCGCCCGCCGCCTTAATATGTCCCAGCCGCCGCTCAGTTATCAGTTAAAGCAGCTGGAAGCCGAACTGAATGTCACTTTATTTGAACGCACCCGCCAGGGCGTCCGCCTGACCGAAGCCGGAAAACTGCTGTACGACCGCTCCGCCAACCTGCTCGAGTACGTGAAATCGACGGAGCTTGAGGTCGCAAAGGTCGGCAAAAAGCGGGTTCTGCGCCTCGGCATCACACCGACCACCGTTGCGACGATCATGCCGTGCGTCTCGCTTTTTTCCCGCCGCAATCCCGATGTCAACTTCGAGGTGCACGACGGCATCACCTACACGCTGTACCGCTATCTGATGGACGGCATCATCGACATTTCCATCGCCCGCACGCCGCTGCGGCTCGACGATGTCGACTATAAAATTTTAAGCTCTGAACCTATGATTGCCGTTTCTTCAAAAGATATGCTTCCCGAGAAGAACGGATCGCTAAAGCTCTCGGATCTTTTGAATATTCCGCTCATCATCTACCGCCGGTATGAGGCGCTCATCATGGATGCGTTCCACTCGCGCGGCATGGAGCCCGATCTTTTCTGCGTCTGCGACGATCCCCGCGGCGCGATGCTCTGGGCAAAGGAAGGCCTTGCCACTGCCATTTTCCCGCAGTCCATGAGCTCTCTCTGCCAGGGACTCCGCATCCAGCCGCTCGCAGAAAGCGACCTGGAAACGCAGATCGCCGTGATCTGGAAAAAGGGGCGGAAACTCTCTCCGCTTCTGCAGGACTTTGTCGATGCCTGCATGGAGAGCATATTATAATAGAAGAAGTCCGCTGCGCCGGTCTCTTTTTCAGGGATCAGCGCAGCGGACTTCCTTTTTTTATTTCTCATTCTTTTTACTGCACAAACAACAGCGCGATATTCAGCAGTGTCACAATCACCGCAATCGCAAACAGGGCAATTTTCAGCCGCAGACTGTTCGCGTATTTTCCCATGACTTTTTTCGAGGACGTCAGATAAATCTGCGTAAATACCGTAATCGGGAGCTGCATTCCAAGGAACATCTGTGAATAAAGAAGGCCCTGGAACGGGGAATCAATCAGAAGAATGACCGCTGCGGCCGGGATCATGGTAAGAAGGATTCCCCAGCGTGTCTCCTTACTCTTGATCTCATACGGCTTGTTAAAAATCCCCGAAAAAATCGTTCCGCCCGCCATTCCCGCGGTGATGCTCGATGAAATTCCGGCGAGCAGAAGCGCTGCTGCAAAAATCACCGATGCGGCATTTCCAATGAGCGGTGTCAGCATCTTTCCCGCCGTTGCGAGATCATCCACCTGCTTTGCATTCTGCGGCTGGAAAAACGTTGCGGCCGCCATCAGGATCATTGCACTGTTGATGGCCCATCCGATGATCATGGAAAACAGGGTGTCTTTGAACTCATACTTTAACTGGCGCGCAATCACCTCATCATCCTCAAGATTCCACTGGCGGCTCTGAATAATTTCCGAGTGGAGAAACAGGTTGTGCGGCATGACGACCGCACCGAGGACGCTTAAGATGACCGGCATTGAGTGCTCTGGAAACGACGGTTTTACCCAGCCGACAGCCGCCTGCGCCCAGTCGATATCGGCGATCCAGACCTCAAAGAGGAATGAAAAGCCGATCAGCGAGACAAACACAATGATCAGTTTTTCAATCCGTTTGTAAGCACTTGTAAACTCGCAGATCAGAACCAGCACGAGAATCATCATGCTGCCGAGCTTGATCGGAATGCCGAACAGCATCTGGAGCGCAATCGCACCGCCTAGGATCTCCGCCATTGCGGTCGCCACTGCTGCCATCATCGCCGTCGCAAGAATCGTGTTTTTCAGCCATGCAGGCAGATAGAGGCTCGCCGCCTCCGAGAGGCACTTTCCCGTGGCAATGCCGAGATGCGCCGCATTGTGCTGCAGAAAAATCAGCATGATCGTGGACAAGGTGACCATCCACAGAAGCTCGTAGCCGTAACCCGATCCGGCGGCAATGTTGGATGCCCAGTTTCCCGGGTCGATAAAACCGACCGTGACAAGAAGTCCCGGGCCGAGATAGCGGAGAAAATTCATGCCCGCCGTCTCTTTTCGTTTTCGATTTTGTTTCATATTCTTTCCTTTCTGACAATTTGATACGGAACCGGCCCATCCAGGACCGGCAGAAATCGTTTTGTTGTGGTTTTGGTTGCTTTAGTTAGTTATAACTAACTGCATTGTACATGGGATTTTTCAAAAAGTCAAATCCTGTTTTCTCTTTCTTGTGCTTCATCGTCCGCTGTGCTACAATAAAACTGCTTATTTTGAACTAAAAGGAGAATTTTTATCATGATACGACTTGCCGTCCCGGAGGATTTTACTTCGATCATGTCAATCTATGCGTACGCCCGCTCTTTTATGCAGGAAACCGGAAATCCGAATCAGTGGGGAAACCATTTTCCGCCGGAGGAGCTGATTCACAACAGAATCCGTGACAAACAGCTTTTTGTCCTGGAAGAAAACGGCACGCTGCACGGCGCGTTTGCCTTCATCATCGGTGAGGATCCGACGTATCTGCAGATCGACGACGGCTCCTGGCTCTCCGATGCGCCGTATGGCACGATCCACCAGGTTGCCTCAGACGGAACAATCCACGGATTTTTCTCCCAGATCGTCGATTACTGCTGGGCACAGATCCCGCACCTGCGCGTCGATACGCATGCGGACAATCAAATCATGCAGCATCTGATCCAGAAAAACGGATTTGAACGGCGCGGCATCATCTACGTGCTGAACCACTCTCCGCGGATTGCGTTTGAACGCGTAAAATAAAACACCAAACGAAAACACCGGATCGTCACCGCTTCGCAGACTTTTCAGCCGCGGAATCACCGTTGGATCCAGATAATATAAGGATCCGACGACCTGTCCCATCATCCCATTTTTCGATCTTTCGTGTGTCATTTTTTTACCAGCCTTACATCTTCTTACTCTCCAGTATGCACTTGCCCGTACCGAAATGCAAAGAAAATCCGCTTTTTCCCCTCTGTTTCTGCACATTCCTTTGTGCAGAATACAGATGCAGAAAAAACGGATTTTCTTTTTCATTTTTCTTTATGCGTGGATTCCTCTGTTCTCGTCCCCGGACTCGTTTACGCCGAATTCGTAATCATTGCCCGGCAGAATCATGTTCAGCAGGATTCCTGCGATGGCTGCAATGGCAAGTGCAGTCAGGGTGACGGTCGTTCCGCCGATCGTAAAGGAGAGACCGTTGCTGAAGCCCAGTCCGCAGACAAAGATGACGCCCGCGATGATCAGGTTTCTCGATTTGGTCAGGTCTACTTTATTCTCTACCACGTTGCGCACACCGATGGCAGAAATCATACCGTACAGCATGAAGCTGACGCCTCCGATGATAGAGGACGGCATGGTGCTGATGAGTGCCGATACCTTCGGAATGAAGCTGACGATAATCGCAAAGACTGCGGCAATACGGATGACTCTCGGGTCATGTACGCGGCTCAATTCCAGAACGCCGGTGTTCTCGCCGTACGTCGTGTTGGCCGGTCCGCCGATGAAACCTGCCATTGCGGTTGCAAGACCATCGCCGAGCAGGGTTCTGTGCAGGCCCGGATCAGAAAGGAAGTTCTCTCCTACGGTTGCAGAGATCGCCGACATATCGCCGACATGCTCCATCATGGTCGCGATCGCGATCGGTGCCATGATCATAATGCTGGTCAGATCGAATTTGCAGAGCTGCAGCGGCGGAAGTCCGACGATGCCTGCCTGTGCAACCGGCACAAAGTTGATGATCACGGATCCGTCCGGATTTTTGATGCCGAGTGCATTCAGGACAACTGCCACAGCGTAGGCAATCACAACGCCCATCAGAATCGGAATGATTTTGAACATTCCTTTTCCCCAGATGTTGAAAATGATGATGACTGCCAGCGCAACCAGTGCCAGGAACCAGTTCGTCGAAGCATTATTAATGGCGGAACCAGCAAGGCTGAGGCCAATGCAGATGATAACCGGACCTGTGACAACCGGCGGCAGGTAGCGCATCACGCGTTTGACGCCGACCATGCGGATGATCAAGGCAAAAATCAGGTACAGAAGACCTGCTACCACAATACCTCCGCAGGCATAGGCTGCCTTGTCGTTGACACTCATGCTGGCATATTTTCCGGTATTCAGGTTTGCAACAGCGGCGAAACCGCTTAAGAATGCAAACGAAGAACCAAGAAATGCCGGTACTTTAAATTTCGCGCACAGATGGAACAGCAGGGTTCCAAAGCCGGCGCAGAACAGTGTGACGGATACGGTAAGACCGCGGGACGGCCCCTCGCCGCATGCGTCTACAAAGTAGCTGTTTACCAGAATCGGCACCAGAATGGTTGCACCGAACATGGCAAACATGTGCTGCAATCCGAGAATCAGCATTTTAGGAATGCCGAGCTTTCTCGCATCGCGGAGGACTCCATTAGACTCGTTCATACGTCTCTCCCTCTCTTTTGTTTTTCCTTCCCATTATAGGCGTTATGTCGTTCAAATACAAGCGAAAGATTGCGGGCCTCTCAATTTTCAAACGGGCGGACACGTAAAGTAACTCCTAAGGTATCGCAGATCTCCTGGCACTTCTGAATTTTCTCCTCTGGCATGACTTTCTCGACAACCGTCATCACAACATTCGGCACATACTGTTTGGAAAGAACCGCAAACTCCTTGATCGCCTCGTACGACTGGATGCCGAATTTCGACCGCGTGAGCTCCAGAAATTCCTTTTCATCCGGCGCGTTTAAGGAAATCGAGACGGTATCGAATCTTCCCTTTAATTCCGGGGTGACATCTCTTCCATGGATCAGGTTGGCAAGACCGATCGTATTCAGACGCACTTTCAGGTTCGGATACGTTTCTTTTAAGGAATCGATCACCCGGCAGACATCCTCAAGCCGCTCAAGCGGTTCTCCGAAGCCGCAGAAGACCAGTTCATTGATCACGTTCAGATCGTACTGTGCGAACAGCTCCAGCATCGTCTCAACGGATGGCTCGCCCTCTTTTAACCACAGTGTATTTCCCTCCTGCTGCTGTTTCGTCTGGCGCAGACAGAACACACAGCTGCACGGGCATTTGTTTGTCATGTTGACATAGACATTTTTTCCGGTAAGATCGCCGCTCTTTGCAAGGTCGAGATACCCTTCCTCGCCGACGGCTCCGGTTACAGTATATAAATACATTACGCTTCCTCCGTTAAGTCCTTCATAAACATTTCAAAGCAGAGTCCCCAGTAGCTCGGCACTTCGTTTTCTTCGCAGTAGCGGATGCATTTCGATACGTAATCCGCCGCCTTTTTCACCGACTCGTACAGGCTGCGGCCGTTCAGATACATGCCTGCGATAATTGCCGCAATGACATCTCCCGTACCGCTCCGGTCGCCGCCGATGCGGTCTACCATGACGATCTGGAAATCCTCGCCTTTGTTATAGATAAAGTTGGCAATCTGTGTCTGGTTAAAGTGGATGCCCGTCACCACGATGTGTTTCGGTCCCCGCTCCGCCAGTTTTCCGCACATCTCTTTCAGCTCCTCAATCGAAGCCCCGTTCTCCGGATACGGCGCATCGATCAGTGTGCAGAGCTCTGTCAGGTTCGGCGTGATGATATCCGCGTAGTGAACCAGTTCTTTCATCTTTTCGCACATCTCTTTCGTGTACGTCCGATACAGCTTCCCATAGTCCCCCATGACCGGATCGACGATGACAAAGTTGCGGTCCGTCTTAAAATGGCGGATAAAATCAAGCACGATATCCACCTGCTGTTCCGATCCTAAGAAGCCGGTCGAGATCGCATCGAAATCGAGCTTCAGATCCTTATAGGTCTGAATGTAATCCTTCATCCGGTCAGTATAATCATCAAAGTAATACGTCGGAAACTGCGTGTGTGCTGAGAGAATTGCGGTCGGAACTGCCACCGCCTGAATCCTCAGCGCCGACACGATCGGCGCCATCACAGCCGTCGAGCACCGGCCAAAGCCTGTCAGATCGTTAATCAGTGCTATCTTTTTCTGTTTTTCCATGTTGTTCTCCTCTTTTTTTCAGGATGCCTCCGCATCTGTTTTATGTCTATTTTTGCACACTCGCGTCTTATTTACAAGTTTTTTTCGGACACTTGTCAACACAGAATTCCGCTTTTTGCATCTTTTTTGTCAGCACGCAAAAGGCACGGCCCGCCCGAAGCTGTTTTTTGCTCCGGGCGGCCGCGCCTTTTCTCTCGTTTACTCTTTTATATTATGCTTCTAAAATCTTGCATGCAAACGGTGCCAGTGTCATATCCCCATACGTCACTTCCTTTGCATTGTGGTTGATGTACATCGTCACCTTCTGCTTCTCGTTTCCTCTCGTCACGATCTCAAGGCCCTCTTCGGACGGCACCATCTGGAAATGCCAGTCCCGCATCACCTGCTCCATCAGAAGCTTCGTGATCTTCTCTTCCAGACCGCAGCTCACGTAATACAAAGTTCCCCTGCCGGTCTGTTTTCTCATCACGGCTGCGAATTCCAGATAGAACGCATCCGCGTAATGGAACAGCACTTCCGCATCCTGCACCTGAATCATATCACGGAAAATTCCGCCTGTGCCTTCCACGCCCTCGAACACGCCGCTTCCCACAACCGGGAATGCATCATAGTCCTGCAGGCTCTCCGTCTCTTCTACGGTCAGACCCGCAAGCGCATTGTAGTGCACCGGCAGTGTCTCGCCGAACGGAACGTTGTTGTCCGCATCTTTCACGGCGTGTCGGTACGTCACGATTACGGTTCCGCCGTTTTTCACAAACGCTTCCACCTTTTCTTCCATCTCCGGCTTCGTAATGATCATCTGCGGCAGGAAAATATTTTCGGAATGATTGATCACAATACCCATTTTCGCTTTCCCCATTTCTCTATCTTGTATCTTTCCTTTTTTCAACAGTACAAATTTATCATATGTTAAAAGTCAAAATATTTTACTTTTTATTTTAGTAAAATTTACTACCTGCTTTTGTGAAAAATGCACAAAAAGAGGCATCTCCATCTATGCAGACTGGAAATGCCTCTTTTTTGTTCTCTTGTTTCCTTTTTTTCTTCAGCTCAGGAAGTTTTCAATAATGACGTTTTCCGCCTCCGCTTCCGTCATGCCGAGCGTTCTGAGTTTCAATAGCTGCTCATCATTGATCCGTCCGATCGCCGCCTCGTGGATGATTGCCGCATCCACATGTTTTGCCTGGATCTCCGGAATAGATCCGACCTGTGCGTGATCCATGATGATAGAATCGCACTGGATATGGGCGTGGCATTTGTTTTTGCCGACTGCCTTGGGATGGAAGACCTGGGAGGAATTGCCCTTTCCGACAGAACGTGAAATAATCTGTGCGGAAGAACCGCTTCCGTTCATACATACTTCAATATCCGACTCTGCCTTCTGGTCACCGTCTGTCATCAGACGTTCGAGCACGAACAGTTTGGAGTTTGCATCCATCACAACATTCGTCGTACGAATTGTTGAGTCAACGCCCTTAATCTGTACGGTATCCAGCGTAAAAACGGAATTTTCTCCGATTTCAATATTTGTCACCGGGTTCAGAATCCGCTGTCCCGTTCCGTTTCCCTCTCCGTAATGCTTTTCCTCGTAGCGCACGTTGGCATTTTTTCCTACATGGAACGTATGGATACCGTCGTGCCGGCTGTCGTTGCAGCCTCCGTTGTGGATACCGCAGCCCGCTACAATCGTAACATCGGCGCCATCCGCAACGTAGAAATCATTGTAAACAAGATCCGTCATACCGGAAACGCTGACGACAACCGGGATAAATACTTTTTCGCCCTTCGTCTCGCCGTCGATCAAAATATCAATGCCCGGCTTATCCTCTTTTTTGCGGATTTTGATATGTTCACTGTCACCGTGGCAGAGCGGAATGCCGTTCTGGCGGAGATTGTATGCCCCTTTCTGCTCAAATCCCTCGCTGATCTGATTTAATACGCCCTGGGTTGTCTCATCTACCTGTACCATCAGCATGTGCCTCCTTCCTGGCCGCACATCCGGCCTGTTTTCTGCTGGAACAGGGTCGGCAGTACGTCTTCCTTTGTACCGTATTCTTTCACCTGGCCGTCCTCGATCACCATGATCTTGTCTGCCATCTGGATAATGCGTTCCTGATGGGAAATGAGAATCAGACATTCTTTTTTCTCTTTGTGGATTTCTTCAAACCGCCTGATCAGCATGGAAAAGCTCCACAGGTCAATGCCGGCCTCCGGCTCATCGAAAATGCTGACCTTATGCGGTTTTGCAAGCACCGTTGCGATCTCCAGACGCTTCATCTCTCCTCCCGAGAGCGTACCGTCCATCTGGCGGTTCAGGTAATCGGCAGAGCAGAGTCCGACGGCGGAGAGGAGTTTACAGCTCTCGGCTTCCGTCAGTTCTTTTCCGGCTGCCAGCGACAGCATTTTTTTCACCGTCATTCCTTTAAAACGCGGCGGCTGCTGGAATGCATAGCCGATGCCGGCGTTTGCACGGTGGTCAATATCATAACCGGTAATATTTTCCTCATCCAGGAAGATTTCTCCGCCATTGGCGTCCTCAATTCCTGCAAGCACTTTGGCCAGCGTTGATTTTCCGCCGCCGTTTGGTCCGGTAATCACCAGCATTTCCCCGTCCTTTACCTCAAAACTGATGTGGTTGACGAGGCAGCGTTTTCTTCCCTCTTCGTTTACTTCAAAGGTAAGATTGTCTACTTTCAGCATATTTGCACCTCTTTTGTTTTCACTCTTTGCAGGGATAATCCCCCTTTCAAAAACTCTACTCCTTCTCCTAAAATCTGTCAATTATTTGTTGCAGTTTGGGAGACTCTTTTGTTTTATGCAGTGATTTTTCCCGTAACATTTTCTTTTCCTGCATTCTTTTTCGTTTCTTCTGGATCGCATGCTGTGTTTGCGGTATAATGAGGGTAATATTTCATCGGGAGGTTATCGTATGCGTGTACTTATTACAGGAACCAGTTCCGGAATCGGGAAGGCGATTGCGGAGAAATTTTTAAAAGAAGGCTTTGACGTTACCGGATTTGACCGGAAGGAGGCTTCAATCAGCCAGGATTCGTATACTCATTTCTGCCTTGATATCCGCGACAGGGAACAGTATCCGGCGCTTGCGCCTTTCGATATTGTCATCAACAACGCCGGTGTGCAGAACGAGAATGATATTGATATCAATTTAAAGGGAACCATCGCAATCACAGAGGCGTATGGCATTCATGACACCATCCGCGCCGTCCTTATGATCGGCTCGGCCAGCGGCCATACCGGAGCTGAGTTTCCGGAATACACGGCAAGCAAGGGCGGTGTGCTCGCCTACACGAAAAACGTGGCACTCCGCATTGCACCGTATGGTGGAACGTGCAACAGCCTTGATTTCGGCGGCGTACTGACCGAGTTGAATCTGCCTGTCACAGAAGACCAAAAGCTCTGGGATCAGATCATGGAGCTGACGCCGCTGAAACGGTGGATGACCGTCGAGGAAGCAGCTGACTGGGCGTATTTTATGACCGTGACGAACCACTTCTGCACGGGACAGAATATTCTGATTGACGGCCTTGAAGCGGGGAATGCACATTTTGTGTGGCCGGATGAATGATTTGTTAATTTCCTGCACAAACAAAAAACAGGTTCCCTGCACGGAAGCTTTTTGAGCTTTTCCGCTGCCGGGTTGCCTGTTTCTTTTTATTTTTTTCGTTTTTTCTTACGCTTTTTCAAACACCAGAATTTTCTCTGCGAATTTGTGGACGATCGGCATCCACATCACCAGCTTGTAGATGGGATTCAGTGTTTCCATACCGCGGGCGATGTTGTCGTCTTTTACTTTTCGGAAACCGGCGGCAATGTTGCCCAGGTCTGCAAAGCTGTTCGCACCCCAGGTAAATGTCGCGCCTGTCGCCTGGATGGATTTTTCGATGTTTTCTTTCTTTACAAAGTACGGGCACAGCGTTTCCATGCAGACGTAGGCATTGTCGAAGTGATCGCGGATGATGGCGAGCATCGTTCTGACCTCATCCGCTTTCATGTACATGGTCAGACCTTCGATGATGAAAAGTATTTTGCCCCGCACTTTTACCTGATCGGCCCATGCCGGATCGAGCACGGAACACGCAATCGTGGAAACGCGGCCGGATTCCTGATAGATCGAATCGCGCACCTCAATCGTCTCCGGCAGATCGAGATTGTACCAGGTAATTTTTCCATTATCCATGCGGTAAAACCGTGTGTCCAGACCACAGGCGATGTTGACGACGGTACAATCCGGGTTCTTTCGGATAAAGTCGCTAACCAGCTCATCAAACACAACACTCCGCGCTACGATTCCGCCGCTCATTGCTGTGTCCTTTTTCGCATTGCTGAAATCATAGTCGATGCGGTCAATCAGCTCTTCTGCTTTGGTGTCGCGGAACTTGTTTTTCGGATTTCTGCTGTGCATGGCACGGGCGTAGAAGCACTGCAGCATCGTCTCGGCAGTTCCGGTCCGGTCTTGTTTTATTTCGGATTTTCCACCTTGTCCCCCACGAACCAGTAATCACAGACCTCACCGCCGCCTGCCAGCGTATGGTCACGGTAGAGCTTCGCGTGCATCAGGGCTGCTGTCTTGTAATCAATGTCGCACATAATCGGCAGCACTTCCAGATAGCCCTCTTTTCGGGCGAAGGTGTTCAGGGGACATTGGGTGAAGTGGTAATAAAAACCGTCCTGATGCTTCGTCTCATCAAAATGAAAATCCCACGAATACGCCTTATACTGCGGATGTGCTTCCAGCCAGGCGGCATCCTTATGCATCATCTTCGCAATCCGCGCCATGCCGCTCTTCTTATTCGCATTAATCATCAGGCCCATGGCTTTCAGAAGCGGGAAGGCCATCATCTCCTCTGAGATTGTACGCAGTTCATCCACAGAAATCTGTCTGTCCGACGCATCCCAGAGCGCAAGAAAAATGAGGCCTTCATAGAGATTCGACGCCATCGGGTTGTCCTTTCCGATATCATCGGCGCGGCGAAGCATGTCGCGGTAGATCTGGTTGGTCTTGCGGAGAAGCTCTGCGGTCTCCTCTTTTCCGTAGCGTTTTAGCAGACTTTTCTTTATTAAAGGAGTCAGCATGTTCCAATATTTGCTGGTGTATTCCATCATGGGCGGGTACCTCCATCTTACTTTTATTAGGATTCACTAACTGGCAGGTGTGAAATTGCCGCCTACAATGTTGAAAAATAGGCGGAATTTTACTTTTCATTATGAGGTTATTATATCACACTTTTTATTACTTTGTTTTAAAATCGCAAAAATTTCTTGACTATAATTCAGCCTTCCTTTATTATAGAAATTAAGAAATGGCCATCCTGCTCTCTGGTAAGCATGGATGGCCACTTCTTATAGCTATTTAATATTTTCGCCAGATCGGGTGATTGCGCTCACCTTCCGGCTGTCTTGTTAAGTATATTATATTGCAATCGTGTAATTTTGTCAAATCAAAATAGCGCCCCTGCTCTGGTAAAGTTAGGCGCTATTTTTAGTTAGAAGCTTTATCCGGCGGTCAGGTGTACACTGACCAACGGCTCTCTTGTCGAATATATTATATGACAGCACTTTCTTTTGGTCAACAGCCATTTTTCTTATATTTTCACCATTATTTCGACCCAAATCTCTCAAAAAGAAATTGAAATCCCCTCTCCTCCACCTTATAATATTTTCTATAAGACACACATATGGGGGAATTTTATGGAGATCAGTATTCTTCTTGCGCAGCAGATCGCGCAGCTTTTTCTTATGATTTTGATGGGCTTTTTAATCGTAAAAGCCGGACTTTTAAAGGATGAGGACAGCAAAGTTCTGTCGAAAATTGTGCTGTACCTGATCATTCCCTGCGTGATTCTGAATGCGTTTCAGGTCGATTACACGCCGGAAACGGTGCGGGGGCTGCTGGTTGCGTTTGCGGCTTCGCTTCTGATGCAGGTTGTGCTTCTTTTTGCGGTTTCAGCTCTTGGACGGGTGTTTCATTTGGATGCGGTTGAGATAACTTCTGTTTACTACTCCAATTCCGGCAATCTGATTGTGCCGCTTGTGACGGCCGTTTTAGGAGCGGAATGGGTGCTTTACAGCTGTGTTTATATGAGCGTACAGCTTGTCTTTTTCTGGACGCACTGCAAAAAGGTGATCAGCCGTGAGGCTTCCTATGACTGGAAGAAGATTGTTCTGAACCTCAATATTATTTCTATTTTCGTCGGAATTCTTCTTTTTTTCACGGGCATCCGGCTTCCTGCGCTGGTCAACAATACGCTTCATTCTGTCGGAAGCATGGTTGGCCCTGCCAGTATGATTGTTACGGGTATGCTTTTTGCCGGCATGGACTTCCGACAGATTTTTGCGAATAAACGGATTTACTTCGTGACCTTTCTCCGCCTGATCGCCGTTCCGCTGATGGCGCTTGTTCTCTTAAAACTCAGCCATCTCGCCGACCTTTCTGCAGACGGACCGACGCTGATTCTGATCGTTTTTCTCGCCATCATCACGCCATCTGCTTCCACGGTTACCCAGATGTGCCAGGTATACGGCAACGATTCGCGCTATGCCAGTGCCATCAATGTTGTTACTACGCTGGCTTCTATTGTGACGATGCCGCTTATGGTAATGCTGCTTCAGATGGTAATCTAATCACAATTAACAAAAAAACGCTGTCCCGCTTCCCCTTCCAGAGAAGCATTGACAGCGTTTTCTATTACCCAATTAGTACCTTTTTCCCTTCAAACGCAAATCCATAATGCCGGATTCTTTCTTTTGGGATTCCCCGTTCTTTCAGTTCCGCGTCGTATTTCTTTATTTCAATCTGCGCCAGTGCTTTTTGTACCGTTTCCTGCAGCGTTTTTTCTTCCGTTTCTTTTACTTTAAATTCCAGAATCATAGCATCTCGATCCAAATTTCTGGGAATTAGAATCACATCGTATCTTCCATACCCACTTTCCCGATTGGAACGCACCTCATAAAGATCTCGCACTTCCACCAGCAGCCCAAGTACAAATCCATGATAAAACCGCTCTGGCTGGCTCCGCTCGGACGCATGTTTTCCAGCATCAAAATTACTGAATGTAGCAAGTGCAATATCATTCATATAGAGGTTCATCGCTTTTACATCCCCATTCAGCAATGCTTTGATAAATTCATTATAATTGGCAGATGCCGCTGCAAACCAGCTTTTGAACATATTCGAAAACATGCTCACAGTCTCCAGATTTGTGATGGAAAGAGAATACCACGGCTCCAGCGTCAGTCCTCTGTATTCAATCTCCTCCACTTTCAGATAACCGCTTGCCACCAACAGACTCCATACCGCACTTTCATCCTGTTCTAATTGTCCAAATATAATCTGCTCATCAAAATTAACTACAATTTGTTGTCTGTTGATCAGTTTTTCCAGTTCTTCCTTCATATTTACCGATGCCGACTGCAGGAGTTTGCTGATCAATCCATTGGAACTTGTAGCTGCCCAGTAGGGCCGCAGTTTTTTCTCTTTCAGATAATTTGTAATAGACCACGGATTGTAAATATCACGATGCGTGCCAAAGCAAAATCCGTCATACCATTGCTTTACCAGATCTTTCTTTTCCGGCATTCCAAATTGATCTAATGATTGAAATACCTCTTCTTCTGTAAAACCAAAACAGTCTGCATAGGCATCCGATGTTGTTGTAATAACCGTCAGATTATTGAGGTCCGAAAAAACAGATTCTTTGGAAATACGGGTAATTCCAGTCATCACAGCGCGTTCCAGATATGGATTTGTTTTGAATGTCGCATTGAAAAGGCTTCTCATAAATCCTACAAATTCATCCCAGTATCCATGAATATAGGCTTCCTGCATGGGCGTGTCATATTCATCCAGAAAGATCAAAACTTTTTTTCCATATAAAAGATTCAAATAACTGGAAAGATTTTTTAATGCATCCTGTGCTGTCACATCACTCATTTTTTCTGTAATTTCCAGCATCTGCTGTTTCTCATTTTGCGTAAAGCATTCTTCCTGCTCCAAATACCGATGTTGGCGATAAGCGTCTACAATAATATTTTTTATCTTCTGCACTGCATCTTGATAGTTATTCTGTTTTACGTCCGCAAAGCTCAGAAAAATCACCGGATAAGTTCCCTGCAGTCTGCGGTATTTTTCCTGTTTCCAGATGGAAAGCCCTTCAAAGATGGTACCTTTTTCTGCATACTGTCTGGAAAAGAAACAATTCAGCATGCTCATATTCAATGTTTTGCCAAATCTTCTCGGACGTGTGATCAGCGTAATGTCATCTCCACTTTCCCACCATTGTCTGATAAAATCGGTTTTATCAACATAAAAATAATGATTTTCTCGAAGGGAAGCAAAATCCTGCTTTCCTATACTAATCGCTGAAGTCATATTTCATCTTTCCTTTCTGAGCGCAGACACACCAGCATTTTCTGTCTGATAATGAAATGTTCCACTGTTTTCTAATCGATAATCTTATCTTATAGTTTATCAAATTCCGAAAGAAATTAATAGACTTTTTCTTCTGCACAGCAAAAAAATGGCCGTCCCATTCCTCAGTGCAAGGATCAGACGGCCATTTTTCACTATCAATTTCCAGTTTTATTTCTCATACAAAAACTCTTCCGGAAGTGTTACGCCGAAGTCTTTTGCCAGATGGCGGAATTCATCCGGTGTGATCGTCTGGCGTTTCGTTGGCTGCATAGAAAGTGTTTTTACCAGGATTTCTGCAGATTTTTCTGCGGTATGCATCAGACCGAAGGTCAGGTCAAAATCAAAGCCGGCGGCGAACATGCCGTGGTGTGCCCAGATGGCAAGATCATATTTCTTCATCAGCTCGCTCGTGGCAACGGCGATCTCTCTGCCTCCCGGAACCATCCACGGAACGACACCGATTCCGGACGGGAATACAACAGGGCACTCGGTTGCCATCTCCCAGAGTTCGCGGGTAAATACTTTATCTTCCAGCGGCAGAACGAAGGTAAGCGCGATCACGTTGGTGGTATGTGCATGGTAAACAACGCGGTATCTTTCGTCCTGAAGTTTTTTTACTTCCAGGTTCATCAGATGGCTCGGAAGCTCTGATGTCGGGCGACCTCCGTTGACGAGACCCCAGACGATGCGGTAATTTTCACCTTTTTCATCCAGCTCAATCATACAGATGCTGTCTTCCGGTTTGATTGTGACATTTCGGAAATATTTTCCGCTTCCGGTTACCAGGAAATACTCTCCCGCAAGATTTGGAACGGCGGTTCCGATCGGATTCCACTCTCTGGCCTCAAAGTTTTCTTTTACCTCTTCAACCTCTTCCGGTTTCACACGGTAAGAAAGGTTTCCGCCGTTTCTCTCATGCCATCCCTGCTCCCAGCCGTCATTTGCCATGCGGATAAAGCCCTTTACAAATTCTGCATCTAAAAATTTCATGTTATTTCCCTCTTCTTTCTCTCTTTTCTCTTATTTTATCGGTATTTACCGGCATACAATGTCTACCGGCACATCCAGGATTTTTGCCACTTTCAGAATCGTATCAATATGATGTCCGACAGCAGCTGCCATATGATGTGTTGGTCCCGCCTCACTCCATCTGTTGCAGAACTCTCTTGCCCCAATGGAGAAACGTGTTCTCATGTTTGTATCGCCAAAGGTAAAGATCGGACCATCCTCATTGACACCCTCTGCAGCAACAAATTTAAAATGACCATCTTTATCCTGCGTAATTCCAAGATATGTAACATCTCCGACTGGCGGATAAAACTGCGTCAGATATCCGCCGCCCGTCTTGCCATGAAAAACATCAACGATTTTCATGGACGGTTTTTTCGCCTGCGAAATATCAGCATCTCCCGATCCGGAGTGGCCGATAATACAGATATCCTCATTGAAATCGATCGAATACATCTCAGAAAGCTGACCGGTTCCGGCGATTGTTTTCAGAATGCTCATTGCCATTGCAACTTTCATATCACCCTCTACGGCACAGGCTGTACCCTGTTTGATCAGCATGGAAAATGCCGGGATCAGCATGCTGTCCAGTTTTCCGGCAACCCCTTTTGCAAAGCCGTCATAATGGGATGCCACCATGCCAAGCTCTTCTTTTTTCACCCACTCTTCAAATGCAACGACATATTTTGCCATATCCCATACGGTCTCTACCGTTGCACCGCCCTCGATGTCAAAGGTATCCAGAATCTCCTCTGCCTTGGCGCGGATTGCGGCCTCATCTGTAACAGGATCCGCGATCGCCCACATTTTCTCCCAGTCGAACTGTTTCGTGTAAAGTCCCATCCGGTTGTAAAGATTGGTTTCATCAATATACAGGTCCATCATTCCCGGATATGGTCTTCCGATCTGGGCAATATTGGTGTAGCGGAATCTTCTGCGAACCTGGGCTGCCCGGCACCACTCATCGATTTCCTTTGCCACGTAAGCATCTCCGCCTTCTACAACACCGGTGATGACGGCATGACGTTTGCCCGCACGCTCCAGATCGGCTACCATCTCACCGACTGCTCCACAGGCATACAGCTCACCGAGCCATTTTGGTGTATCGGTATTGGCATAATCCGGTGCTTTCCGTTTCTGTACATTCACAAGCACAACCGGCACATTCAGGTCACGGACTGCCGGGAGCATATTGTAGCTGGTCGCGTAGGTCAGAAGCTGTAAAATAACAAGATCTACATCCGCTGCACGAAACTTATCTCCTGCTTCCATCGATAATTCTTTCGTTGTAACGATTCCACCATCGATCATTTCAACGGTATCCGGAATCGTCTTTTTGAACGCATCATACTGTGCCTCAAATTCCGGAACCAGCGTCGGGAACTGCGGCAGATATGCACCCAGTGCGATTGCAAATACACCTACTTTTGCTTTTGTTTCAACTAACATGTTTTTCGCCCCTTTAACCTTTCATCTCATTTTTTATGGCTCATATTGTTTGATTTCGAAGGAATGGAAAATACACTTTCTCGCATCCTTCAAATTGCTGCATTCCTTTCCGGTGATCATCTGCACCGCCAGATTGCCGATAGCAGTTGCCTCGGTCGGTCCCGCCAGTACGGTTCTTCCGGTCTTTTCTGCTGTCAGCCGGTTCAGATAATCGGCATTAGCGCCGCCGCCTACGACATGAATAGTTCGGTACCGGCAGCCTGTTTGTTCTTCCAGTTCTTTTAATGTCTTTGCATAGCATACTGCCAGGCTGTTGTAGATCACTGCTGCAACCTCTGCAATTCCCTGCGGTATCTGCTGGCCACTTTCTTCACATGCCTTCTGCACCTCGGCTGTCATATTTTCCGGTGCAAGGAAACGGTCGTCATTTGCATCCACAATAGATGGGATGGTGCATTTCGATGCCATTTCGCAGATCGTTCCAAAGCTTAAATCTTCTGCGATTTCTTTTTTCACAGACTGGACCATCCACAGGCCCATGATATTTTTCAGGAAACGGTATTTTCTGTTGTAGCCGCCCTCATTGGTAAAATTGTGCTGCATAGCTTCTGTTCCGCAATCGGCCTCTTTTAATTCTGTTCCCATCAGAGACCAGGTTCCGGAGCTGATATAGAGCACGTGCTCCTCATTACTTGGCACAGCGACTACCGCAGAGCCAGTGTCGTGTGTTGCGGGAAGAACAATTTCACAGTCGAAACCGACCTGCTCACGGATTTCTTTTTTCAGATGACCGATCACAGTCCCCGGCTCACGGATCGGCTGAAAGATTTTCTCCGGGTATCCCAGTTTTTGAATCATCTCCCTGTTCCAGTCCCCGGTTTCCGGATTGACGAGCTGGGTCGTTGTTGCATTTGTGTATTCCTGCGCTTTCACGCCGGAAAGCAGGAAATTCAGGTAATCCGGAATCATCAGCAACGTCTCTGCTTTTTCCAGCTGTTCCGGTTTTTTCTTCTTCCACGCCATAAGCTGATAAATACTGTTAAAAATCTGTTTCTGAATGCCGGTCGATGCATAGAGTTCTTCCTCCGGCACCGTGCGATAAACCTCCTCATCCATTCCTTTTGTGCGGTCGTCGCGATAAGCAACGGCATTTCCGATCCGCTGATCATCCTTGTCCAGAAGGACAAAATCAACTGCCCATGTATCAATTCCGACACTCACCGGGATCTTTCCAAGTTCTCTGCATTTTTTCATTCCGGCCAACACAGCTTCGAAGAGTGCCTCGATATCCCACACCTTCTCACCGTCCCGTTTCTGCATTCCATTCGGGAAACGGTAAATTTCCTCGAGAACCATTTTCCCATCTTCCATATGCCCGAGAATATGCCTTCCGCTGGATGCTCCTATATCAATTGCTAAATAATATCTTTTCATACCCTTCCTCCATTTTCTGTCTCTAATTATAGATAACTTTATGTGGTAAAAAAAGAACACGCTTTGTCTAAAAAAGTGTCCTTATTTGCACTATAGCGATGTCATTGATCGTATCCATCTGCATCCGTCCGCTCTTCTTCTCCTTCCGCCGCGCCGGAGTTTTTGCTCCATGGGGTAATTCAAGAAACGTTTTCACAGGAAATTACAGTAAAAAAATTCCGCAGCACTTCTGTGATTGAGGTGCTGCGGAACTTTTTTACATTTTAGGCTGATATCTCATGTTGGATACATTATAAACTGTGATAAACGCTTTCGGATCAAGTTTGTTGATAAAATTCATCAATTTCTGGTATTCTGTCTTGTCTACGATCGTGATGATTTCTTTGCGCTTCTGCATGTTATAGGCACCATAGGCTTCATAGATCGTAGCACCGCTGTGCAGCTCATGAAGAATAAATTCCCGAAGTTCTTCTTCCTTTGGAGTGATGATACATACCCGGCGTTTGATATTATGGTCAAAAATAAAATGATCCAGAACAATTCCGTTAAAATACGTTCCAAGAATACTCAGGACTACCGTTTTTTTGTCGTAAACGAGTGCTGCAGACAGGGCAACGCACATACCGGACAGCGACATAGCTTTTCCAAGCTCCATATGAAGATATTTATTCATGATCTTTGCTACAATATCAAGTCCGCCGGAAGAAGCATTTCTGTTAAAAAGAATACTGAGTCCCACACTGACTACAAGTGTATAGCACAGAACATCCAGCTCCTGACTGTTTGTCATCGAACCAAAATCCGGGAAGATTTTTTCAAAAAGTCCAAGAAAAACAGGAAGCATGATACTGGTGTAGACGGTTTTTACACCAAATTCTCTTCCGCAGGTAAAAAAGCCGATGATCAGAAGTACTACGTTCAGAATCATGGTGATGGCGGAAAGGGGCAACGGTACAAAGTTGGAAAGTACGATACCAAGACCCGAAATACTGCTGACAGAAGTATGGCTTGGTACCAGAAAAAAATAGACTGCCGCTGCAATAATAGCAACAGCTGCTGTCAGGATCAGGATTTCCAACAGAATCTGAGTATCCTTCAATTGTTTTTTCATGTTAATTCTCCGTATCTTATTTTTTATGGATGGGAAGATCCCTTCCTTATATTAATGGCATTTTGAAGATATGTAAACCCTTTCCGGGAATCATTCCAACATATTTATGTATCGTTGTTGCTTTTCCGTCAGCTTTCTGTAATACATATCCTTTTTATTGCTTTTTTTCGTTCTATGCTACAATAAACTTAACATTATCTTGCAACGTAATCAGGAGAACAACATGAGCGAAAAGGGATTGACCAACATTAGTCTCAAAAAAATAAATAAATCAAAGGTTTACCAATATATTTACAGAAAGAAAAAGACCTCCAAGCAGCAGATCGTTCAGGAACTGCAGATGGGTTTATCCACAGTCAGCCAGAACCTCAACCGTCTGGAGCCGGAAGGTCTGATAGAAAAAAACGGCTTTTTTGCATCCACCGGCGGAAGAAAAGCAAACGCCATTCAGATTGTATCCGATTTTAAAATTTCTATTGGTATCGGTATTTTAATTTCCTCCCATCCTGGCTGTGTCCTGCTTCCGTAAAATCAATCAGCAATTCTTCCAATGCCACGATATCAACTTTTTCTTCCATTTTTCAGTTCTTCCACAATCTCGTTATAACGTTTTTTATTTAACCGGTAGAAAAATAATACAACCGCAGTCACAATCCACAGTACACCTGGAATCGTCGTAAATGCATGTTTCATAATTGAAAGTACAATTGCATTTTGTGTCTGATTTGCAATATAACCATATTTTCCAAGTAATCCTGCTAAAAGTGCTGTTCCAACTGCCATTCCGATTTTATTTCCAAGTGAAATAAATGCATACTGAAAACCGTCATTTCTAAGTCCGGTTTTCCACTCACCATATTCCACACAGTCTGGAATAATTGCGTAGATTGCGGTATTAAATCCAGAGAAAAAAAACTGTGTGAGACCAGATAATGCATAAAAAATAGCTGGTGATTCTTTGGCATTGAAGAAAAACATAGACAACATGGAAATTCCTGTAAATAAAGCAAAGAGAGATGCTGTTCTTCCTTTGTTATTCAACTTGCGGAATACTGGTTGAAAACAGGCTGCCCCGATGATAGAAGGAATAATGATGCACATCGAATAAGTTGTGTAGTAGGAGGCATTCCCTTCCACATATGTAAAATAATACAGAATATCTGCGTTTCTACCATATAATGTAAATCCAAATAATATCTGTCCTACCAATGCAAGAAGATATGGTCTATTCTGCATGACTGCTTTCAACTGAACCTTTACAGAAATTTTTTCTTTTTCCGGAGTGATCACTGCCTCTTTCGTCTTCGCAAAGCAGAAGAAATGACAGGCTGTAAAAATACATCCATATATGACCGCAACCGTCAGATATCCTGTCTTTGCACTGTGACTGCCGAATTTGCTGAGCAGTGGAACTGTGATAATATTTAACACACCAATTGCAATCATCGCTGCAACCGAACGGGATGTATTTATTTTTGCACGTTCATCAATATCCTGTGTCATAGCACCACACAAGGTTCCATATGGAATATTCACACAGGTATACCCCAAAACCAGCAGACAATATGTAATTACCATATAAATGATCTTTCCATTCTGCGGCCAGTCAGGTCTTGCCCAGAATGTCATGACAAGAAGAATTGCTGTAATTGGTGCCGCTACTAACAGCCATGGACGGTACCGTCCCCATCTCGATTTTGTTTTATCCGTAAGTCCCCCGACGATTGGATCATTGATTGCATCCCAGAATCTTGAAAAAAGCATCAGTGCTGACACAGCCGCCATACTGATTCCGAACACGTCTGTATAAAATATCATCAGAAAATTACTGACAAACATCCAGCTGAAATTACATCCAACATCACCAAACCCATATGCAATCTTACTGATCAGCGGTACTTTTCCATTTTTGCTTTCGCCTCCCATATGTCCCTCCTATTTTTATCAGAGTTTCTGACAGAACTCTATTTTTTCCTCATTTGGTCCCTTAATCATAAAAAACTTCACACCATTTTCCCAAAATGGCAGTTCTTCGATTCCGTCTGTAATAACTGTGTATTTTTCATTGCAGATTTTCTGATACATACTTTCAATGTCTTCCACATCAAGTGCAACATGTTGGTATGCACCGTCTGACATTGCCGCCTGCCCATTTTCAAAAGTTTCTATACAGTAATTTTTTATCTGTAAAAATGCCACTTTTTCCCCTGCTTTTTCATTATAAGACTGCATAATTACTTCAAATCCAAGACTCTTATAAAACTCAACTGTTTTCTGTAAATCGTTTGTCGGAAGCCCGACATGGGCAATTCCGACAATTCCATATTTATTTTCCATACGAACTCCTTACTTTTCACTGACGTTGATAATTACTTTCATCGTTGTCTCGCGGTTATCATCAATATACTGGTATGCCTTCAGATAATCTTTAAAAGCAAATGTCTTTGAGATGAGCGGTTTCAAATGAACTTTGCCCTCATTTACCAGTCTGATTCCATCTATGTAATCATCATGGCGGTACATCATCGTGCTCTTAATGTCAAGTTCGTGGTCATTTGCCACTGCAAGATCTACTTCTGCCATTCCTGCAAAAACAGCCACCAGTACGATCGTGCTTCCTTTTCTTGCATATTTAATTGCCTGTCCCATTGTGATATTGTTTCCGGCACAGTCGTAGATCACATCTGCCTTATCCGGTCCAAATGCTTCGATCATCGCCTCACCGAAATCTTTATTTTTGGTATTCACACACACATCAATTCCACATTCTTTTGCCTTCGCCAGTCTAAGATCACTGATATCTGTGATCATCACTTTCGCTGCTCCCATTCCTTTTGCTGTCTGTGCCACGAGATTTCCGATCGGTCCTGCTCCAAGGACTGCAATATTCATGCCAGCCACATCGCCCATCTGTTTTACACCATGAACTGCCACAGCAAGAGGTTCGATCATAGCTCCTTCTTCATAGGACATATCTTCCGGAATAGGTGTTACTTTAGATGCATCCACTGCAAAATACTCAGATGCTGTTCCTGTCGTCTGAAATCCCATTACTTTTAATTCCTCACAGAGATTATACTTTCCATGACGACATGGATAGCAATGTCCACAATATACCTGCGGCTCTATCGTCACCTTCTGTCCCACATGAAACTCTGTGACATTTTTTCCAAGTTCTGTAATCTCACCAGAAACCTCATGTCCCTGTGTTACCGGATATTTTGTAAACGGATGTTTTCCATGATAAACATGAATATCTGATCCACAAACACCAATATTCATAATCTTTACCAACACCTGATTTTCCTTTACCTCCGGAACCGGAACCTCTCTGAAAATAATTTCTCCTGGATTTGTCATTACCTGCTGTAACATAGTTGTTTCCTCCTTTTTTATATTATTATACGTTTTATAAAACGTTTTATTAAAGTAATTATATTATTGTCCTATAAACACAATTTGTCAATATGTTTTTTCATATTTTTATATATTTCATAATTTCAAAATATATTTTTTGTATATTTTTCACAATTAACATGCAAAAAACGGAAAGGAAACCGTAGTTACTGTTTTCTTTCCGTTTTTTACTATAATATCTTTTTCTAATTTTACACAACTTCTCGTTTTTCACACATATAAATCGGACATCGCATTCGCTTTGCAACCTGTCAGTGGGAGTTTTTAACTCCAACAGACTAAACATCCCCTTACCCAACGCTTAATTCCCTACGCACCAGATGCGGTGGACTGCTTATCTGCGTTCAAAAAAATTACAATTCTACCATATGTTTTGTAAAAAAGTATTTCGCGGCTCCAACAGCCGACGCTTCTTTCTTATACGAACAATTTTTCAAGTATGAAACATCATGCTCAAAGCCATTATATGCCATCACTTTTTCGCCCAGTGGTATCATATAATCTGACAATATGCCTCCCACATCACCTCCTAGTATGATGTCCACATCATATGCCATCCGCAGATTTGATATCAAAACAGCAAGATGATCCAAATACTCATTCCATGTCTGCAAATTTTTTTCATCACCACTTTCAATTTTTTCCATAAATGCATCCAGTGACTGCCTGTTATCTTGTGTCAGTACACTTGCAGCACAATATGCATCTGCACATCCTGATTTACCACAATAACACTTTCTTCCACCGGGAACGAGTATCATGTGACCAAACTCCCCTGCTTTCTGGTTCTGCCCTCGAAACAGCTTTCCATCTATGCAGAATGCACCTCCTAAGGTGTGGTTCAAAGACAGATATATCGCATTTGGATACTTTTGCTTTTTTTCTGCAAGCATTGCAGCATTAGCATCGTTTTCAAAATATACTGGAATTTCCAAAGCCTGCTCTAAAAAGCGCAGACTATAATTCTCTATACCTAAAGCATGGGATTTTAAAACGATCCGTTCTTTCTGATCAATAATTCCTGGAATCGCCACTCCAATCCCAAGTAGCGTGTCCTTCGCTACTTCGCCTTCAAGAAAAGTTTTGACCTTTTGTGCCACCTCTGTACAATAGGATAATTCTGCCGTAAATTTTAAACGGATGCGATCTTTTTTTATAATCTCATCTCCAAGATTTACTAATACCATTTCTATATGATTCGCTGTAATCAAAATTCCCATTGCATGACAGTATGACTTATTAATCCCTATACTTTTTGCCTTTCGTCCACCGGTCGAAGCATATTCCCCAGTTTCTTCCAACACCATTTTTTCTAATAAGTCATTCACATTTGCTAACACAGTCGGCATACTCAAGTTTAACTCTTTTGCGATTTCCGCCTTGGATGTAACATGCTTGTTTAGAACATAATTAATTATTTTTTTTCTTGTTGTATTTTTTTTATCTTTATTTTCCGTTTTCTTACCCTCTTTTATTAAATATTTTACAAAAGAATTATATGCTTTTTTATGCTTCTTGTAAAGCAACGGTGTACAAGGGGTACAAACAAGATTAAAAAGAAAAGATAGATTTGAAAGTAAGTAGAGTGGGATAATCCAGAAGTTAGAGCTTAGATTTTCCACTCTACTTGAACGTGGTCGCTAGTTGCGCTGATTGAAATAATCAGGCCGTCAACGGCTTTCCTTTTGTCGTCAAATTCAATGCTGTCCCAATGGTCGAGGTAATAAGAGAGTTCCTGCTCCTTTTGGGGTGACATTGTTTCAATGGACATTTCCGCAATCTCCTTTGAAATGGTCTGGCGGCGAGTGTCCAGTTCTTCAATTTTTTTGTTAGCATAGGCAAGAAGTGTTGCGTTGGCTCCGGTTAGCGTATCAAGTAGTTTTTCAATCTCGGCTTCAACTTGCGCCAGTTCAATTTGATGGGCGGTCAGTTTGGGATTGACTTTTTCCTCCCGGCTATGGCGGACTTGAAAATTTTTAAATCTCGCCCGCATAGCACTGAAAATAAATTCCTCAAATTCAGATTTACGGATTTTACCACAGCCCGGGCAGCCTTTATTTTCAGTCCGTTTACTACAGCGAAAATAGCCTTCGCTGTTCGGAACGTGTGTTGCCTTTAAGGCATATCCGCAACACCCGCATTTAACTTTTCCGGCAAGCCATGTATTTTTCGGCTTACGTCCTTGT
>ENA-ORNP01000594-ORNP01000594.1-human-gut-metagenome-genome-assembly--contig:-NODE-594-length-42571-cov-7.854173_pt1 | contig 42571 bp, 36 predicted proteins | sample MGYA00242119_ERZ509030 | MGnify/ENA primary metagenome ERZ509030 (study PRJEB26280, sample SAMEA2338708) | human gut metagenome | biome: human gut; feature: human-associated habitat; material: faeces... | reverse complement strand
GAGTTCAAACACGATGCCAGCTACTTGAAGGGCGGTCTGGTTTACGCAGATGCGATCACCACCGTCAGCAATACATACGCGCAGGAGATTCAGACCCCGTTCTATGGCGAAGGACTCGACGGTCTGATGTGTGCAAGAGCAAACGATCTGCGCGGTATTGTAAACGGACTCGACTACAATGAGTGGAACCCGGAGACAGACGCTCAGATTGCAAAGAATTTCAATGTAAAGAACTTCCGTAAAGAGAAAGTGAAAAATAAACTGGCACTGCAGGAGGAGTTAGGACTCGAGGTCAATCCGAAGACGATGATGATCGGTATCGTATCCCGGCTGACCGATCAGAAGGGCTTCGACCTCATCAGCTATATGATGGATGAGATGTGCCAGGATGCCGTACAGTTTGTGATCCTTGGAACCGGCGAGGAGCGCTACGAGAACATGTTCCGCCACTTCGCATGGAAATACGACAAGAAGGTTTCGGCAAACATCTACTATTCTGATGCAATGTCACACAAGATCTATGCATCCTGCGATGCCTTCCTGATGCCGTCCCTGTTTGAGCCATGCGGACTCTCCCAGCTCATGAGCCTCCGCTACGGAACCCTTCCGATCGTCCGCGAGACCGGCGGCCTCAAAGACACCGTAGAGCCGTACAATGAGTACGAGGGAACAGGAACTGGATTCAGCTTCACAAACTACAATGCGCATGAGATGATGGGTACCGTGCGGTACGCAGAGCGCATCTATTACGACAAAAAACGCGAGTGGAACAAGATGATCGACCGCGCAATGGCACAGGATTTCTCCTGGGCGAATTCCGCAAAACAGTACGAGGAAATGTACAACTGGCTGATCGGATAAGCTGGTCTGCATTCTGAAAAATAAGAAAAAAATCCCGAAATGGCAGAAGAGGAAAGAAAAGCCGTTTCGGGATTTTTTTGCAGTATTTTTGGGTTGCGGCAGGAGAGTGGAATATGCTACACTTGTGCATAAGGATATATTCGAAGCAACTCCGGTGCAGAGGATTTGGGGGCTGAAAAAAGACACAAGAAAAACAGTTGACAACAAAGCAGATTTGTAATAGTATGTATACAGAAGCGAACGAACGTTCGCATGGTAAGGAGAATATTCAGTATGGGAAATAATAACGAAGATAAACTGCGTGCACTCGATGCCGCACTTGGACAGATTGAAAAACAGTACGGAAAAGGAGCTGTCATGAAGCTCGGAGATTCCGCAGCAAACATGAACGTGGAAACCATCCCGACCGGCTCTTTAAGCCTGGATATCGCACTCGGCCTTGGCGGTGTGCCGAAGGGAAGAATCATCGAGGTATATGGACCGGAGTCTTCCGGTAAAACAACCGTAGCGCTCCACATGGTAGCCGAAGTACAGAAACGCGGCGGAATCGCCGGCTTCATCGATGCAGAGCATGCGCTCGATCCGGCCTATGCCAAAAACATCGGTGTTGATATTGAAAACCTTTATATCTCACAGCCGGACAACGGCGAGCAGGCACTTGAGATCACCGAGACGATGGTCCGTTCCGGTGCGGTAGACATCATCATCGTGGACTCTGTTGCAGCCCTCGTTCCAAAAGCCGAGATCGACGGCGACATGGGAGATTCCCACGTCGGACTGCAGGCGCGTCTGATGTCTCAGGCACTCCGGAAACTGACTGCAGCGATCAGCAAATCCAATTGTATTGTTATCTTTATCAACCAGCTGCGTGAAAAAGTCGGTGTCATGTTCGGAAATCCGGAGACCACAACCGGCGGCCGTGCACTGAAATTCTATTCTTCCATCCGTCTCGATGTCAGAAGAATTGAAGCCTTAAAGCAGGGCGGAGAGATGGTCGGAAACCGTACCAGAATCAAAGTCGTGAAAAACAAAGTAGCTCCGCCGTTCCGCGAGGCAGAATTTGATATCATGTTCGGAAAAGGAATCTCCAAAGAAGGAGATGTTCTGGATCTGGCAGCTTCCGTCGGCATCGTACAGAAGAGCGGCGCATGGTTCGCATACGGCGGCGACAAGATCGGCCAGGGACGCGAAAATGCGAAAGCATACCTGCGCGAGCATCCGGAAATCATGGATGAGATCGAGCACAAAGTGCGCGTGGCTTACGGCCTGATCAAGGAAGAAGCGCCGGAAGGCACAGAAGAAACAGCAGCAGTTCCGGAAACCGAAGGAGACGACGAATAAATGTTTGTGACAGAGATTCGTCCTCTGAATAAAAAGAAATCACGGATCCTCTTCGATGACGGAGAGGATCTGGTTCTTTATAACGGGGAAATCCGCGCTTCCCGCATCAAAGAGCAGGAGGAGCTTCCCGATGAGGTTTACGAAAAGCTGGCAGGGGAAGTGCTGACTAAAAGGGCCAAACACCGCGCGATGTATCTGCTGCTCAGACAGATGCGGACGAAAAAAGAGCTGGAAGATAAGTTACGAAAAGACGGCTATCCCGAGAGAGCCATTGAAGAGGCTGTCTCGTACGTGGAGAGCTTTCACTATATCGACGACCGCGCATACGTGGAGCAGTATCTTGCGGGCAGCGGTGCGAAAAAAGGGAAAAAGGCAGTCCTCTATGCGCTGGCACAGAAAGGCGTGGACCGGGAACTGGTGGAATCCGTCCTGGAAGAGCAGGAGGATGCCCGCGATGAGTATGAACTTGCAAAAAGTGCCGCCTTCGCAAAGCTCGGCACGCCGCACCGGCTGGATGAAAAAGAGTACCGCCGTGCCGCCGGTTTTCTGACGCGGAAGGGATTCGGCAGTTCCGAAATCCGTCGGGCACTGGAAGAATACCAAGATTCCGCTGACGAAGAATCCTGAATATTCCCGGCGATTCCGCCACATGCCGCGAAATTATGTGCAATAAATTACATGAATATTTTTAAAACATTGACAAATTTGTGAAAACAGTATAAAATTGTAGTGTTGTAAATGTGCAATGAAAACTAAATAAGGAGGTGCTCCGGTAATGGGTACAGGTATTACAATTCTGCTGGTATTCATTGCTGTAGTAGTCACGCTGCTTATTGCGGTTCCTGTTACCAGGAAAATTGCTGTGGACAATAAAATCAAGCAGAATGCTGAGAAAATTGGCACAGCGGAAGAAAAGGCGAGAAACATCATAGATGAAGCACTGAAAACTGCCGAAACTAAGAAACGGGAAGCCCTGCTGGAGGCGAAGGAGGAGTCTCTTCGTACGAAGAATGAAGTAGAAAAAGAGACCCGAGAGCGCAGAGCGGAACTGCAGAAATATGAGAAGCGCGTTTTATCGAAAGAAGAATCTGTAGATAAAAAAGCGGACGTATTGGAGCGTCGTGAAAACGAAATTGCAGCAAAAGAGGCAAGCGTCAGAAAGAAAGAAAAGGAAGTAGACGGTCTACACGAAAAAGGAGTACAGGAACTGGAAAGAATTTCCGGTTTTACCTCCGAGGAAGCAAAAGAGTATCTGTTAAAATCTGTGGAAGACGAAGTAAAAATCGACACAGCAAAGCTCTACAAAGAGCTGGAGAGCAGAGCAAAAGAGGAAGCAGGCCGTAAGGCAAAAGAGTATGTGGTAACAGCTATTCAGAAATGTGCTGTCGATCACGTATCCGAGAGTACCATCTCCGTGGTACAGCTTCCGAGCGATGAAATGAAAGGCCGCATCATCGGCCGTGAAGGACGAAACATCCGTACACTCGAAACCATGACAGGCGTTGACCTGATCATCGACGATACACCGGAAGCAGTCGTTCTTTCCTCATTCGATCCGATCCGCCGTGAGGTGGCAAGAATTGCTCTGGAAAAACTGATCGTAGACGGAAGAATCCATCCGGCCCGCATCGAAGAGATGGTAGAAAAGGCCCGCAAAGAAGTAGAACAGAATATTCGCGAGGAAGGCGAGGCAGCCGCACTGGAAGTCGGTGTACACGGACTTCATCCGGAGCTGATCCGTCTCCTTGGAAGAATGAAATTCCGTTCCAGCTACGGACAGAATGCATTAAAGCATTCGATCGAGGTAGCACAGCTTTCCGGTCTCCTCGCAGGAGAGGTAGGATGCGATGTCCGCATGGCAAAACGTGCCGGACTGCTTCATGATATCGGTAAATCCATCGACCATGAGGTAGAAGGATCTCACATTCAGATCGGTGCAGATCTCTGCAAAAAGTACAAAGAATCTCAGATTGTGATCAACACAGTAGAATCACATCACGGGGATGTAGAGCCCCAGTCTCTGATTGCATGTATCGTTCAGGCAGCGGATGCAATTTCCGCAGCAAGACCGGGTGCAAGAAGAGAAACACTCGAAACATATACCAACAGATTAAAACAGTTGGAAGACATCACGAATTCGTTCAAGGGTGTCGAAAAATCTTTTGCTATTCAGGCTGGTAGAGAAGTCCGCATCATGGTTGTTCCTGAGCAGGTATCCGATTCTGAAATGGTACTGCTCGCAAGGGATATCTCGAAACAGATCGAAGCTGAACTGGAATACCCGGGACAGATCAAGGTCAATGTTATCCGCGAGAGCCGTGTAACGGATTACGCGAAATAAAAGACTTTCTACGAAACAATTTAATAACGAAATCAAAAAGAGGCTGTGGACATGAGCAATCATGTTCCACAGCCTTTTCAGTGTGTATAAGAACAGTAAATTTCAAAAGAATTTATACGTGCCGTATCCGGTTCGAGCGCATTTTCTGAGGTGTAGAGCCATACAGCTTTTTGAAGGTCCGCATAAAAATTTTGTAATTCGACAGCCCGTTTTTCTCCATCAGTACCGTGATCGTTTCGTCGGAATTCTGTAAATCTTCGTACAGGTGCATCGTGCGCACATCGTTCAGATATTCGAGAAAGGTCTGTCCGGTATACTTTTTAAAGAGCCGGCAGAAATACTCCTTCGAGAGCGCCAGGGAATCCGCGGCTGTTTCGAGGCTTAACGGTTCCGGGTAATGCACTTTCACCCAGTTCATAACGTGTGTCACGCGCTGCAGATCGCGCTGTGAACCCGTGAGGGATGCCGAAGGGATCTGGTGGGAATACGACCGGCAGAGATGGTACAGAAATTCGTACAGTCGTGAGGTAAAGAGAAGCTGGTATGAATCGGAAGGATTCTGCCGGATCTCGTTCATCTCCGAGAGCAGTGCGCGGAGCGGAGCCGGCTGTTCCGAGCAGGGAATGATCGTGTCGAAACGCATCGTATCAAAGTCCGGCAGATATTGGCGCATCTGGCTTGCGGAAATCTGCAGCAGAAGATATGTACAGGTGTTGGAGCGCGTCATATGGAGGTCGCCGGAGTTGATGATAATCAGATCGCCCTCGTTTAACCGATACTCCGTTGCCTGGACAATCGCGGAAAACTGTCCCCTGATCAGATAGAGAATTTCCACATATTCGTGCCAGTGCGCCGGAAAAACAAAAGCGGGCGCATCCTGCAGCTCAAAACGGACGTGCAGCAGATCGGTTTCGTGTATTGTTTCGTAAAAGCAGGATTCCATAAGTACCTCCAGGATGTGATAGAAATATACGTCAATTATAATCAAAAAAGATAAGAATATTGTACCAGAAATTGGGCGAAATATCAATATCAACCAGAGAAAGGACAAGAAAGGAACTAGAAGTTACACGAAAAAGGGAAGATAATGGAGACATTAGTACGAAACAAAGTTTGGGAGGAACAAAGACATGAAAGCAAAGGTAAGAACCTTTAACGGAACTACATCTCCGGAAGTAACCCAGCGTGAAACAGATCACCGCAAACTTGCCCGCGAGGCAGCAGCAGAGGGATTCGTTCTTCTGGAAAACAAAGATCATTTCCTGCCGCTGGCAAAGGGCAGCAAGGTAGGTCTTTACGGAGCAGGTGCGATCCGCACCATCAAAGGAGGCACCGGTTCCGGCGATGTCAATGAGCGTGACAGCGTTAATATTTTCCAGGGCATGAAAAATGCAGGCTACGACGTAACAAGCAGTGAATGGCTGGAGGATTACGATAAACTCTACGTACAGGCAAGACTGGACTGGAAAAATGAGATTTTCACAAAATTGAACGGAGACGACACAAAATTCTTTGATGCTTACTCTGCAACCCCGTTCTTTATGCCATCCGGAAACCCAATCGATGAAGAGAAAGCAGCAGCCGACGGTGCAGACACCGCATTCTTCGTTCTGGCACGTATCGCAGGAGAGAACAAAGACCGTTTTGATACGGAGGGTGACTACTTCATCTCCAAAGAAGAGAAAGCTATTCTGGCACAGGTTTCCAGATGCTATAAAAACGTTGTTCTTGTTATCAACACCGGCGGCCTGATGGATCTGGCATTCGTAGAAGAATTTGACAATATCCGCTCTATTTTACAGTACGTACAGGCAGGCCAGGAAGGCGGAAATGCATTTGCTGATGTTGTAAGCGGCGATGTAACCCCATCCGGAAAAATGACAGATACCTGGGCAAAAGATTACTATGATTATCCGGGTGCAGAGGTTTACAGCTACAAGAGCGGCGACCTCATGAAAGAAAAATACGAAGAGGGTATCTTCGTTGGATACCGTTACTTCGATACCTTTGAAGTACCAGTCCGTTACTCCTTCGGTTACGGTATGTCCTACACCGATTTCGAGATCAGAACCGATGACATCAAAGTAAGCGGCCGCGGTATGATGAATCCGAAAGTAAGCGTGACTGTTACCGTCACCAACACCGGCGATACTTATGCAGGAAAAGAAGTTGTACAGATCTACGCTTCCTGCCCGCAGGGCAGACTGGTGAAAGAGTTCCGCCGTCTGGCAGGCTTTGGAAAAACAAAACTGCTGGCTCCGAAGGAATCCCAGACCATGACCATCACCTTCCCGCTGTATCAGCTGACTTCCTATGAGGAGGAAAGCGCATCCTGGATTCTGGAGCCGGGCATGTATGGTATCTGGATTGGAAATGATCTGAATACATCTGTTCTCTCCGGCGCGCTGGAGCTGGACGAGAAAGCAGTCATGACAGCGTGTGAAAATATCTGCCCGATGAAAGAGGAATTGAATGAGATTGTTCCTGATGCAGAAAAAGTTCAGGCAAGAGAGGCTGTATGGCAGAAGGAAGTAAAAGAAAAGAGAATGAGCGTGATCGAGCTCAAAGCATCTGAGATTCCAACTGAGAAAGTAGATTACCAGCCGGTACCGGAAGAGCTTCCTGGAAAAGCAGGAAAGATTGTGGAATCCCTTTCTGTGGATCAGCTGGCACTCCTTGCAACCGGTGATCCGGGAGCACAGGGCAACGCGCTTGGCTCCGCAGGAATTTCTGTTCCGGGAGCAGCAGCGGAGACATCCCCGTGTGCTTCGGAGGAGCCGTGGAATGTAACCACCATTGCTCTGGTGGACGGACCTGCAGGTCTTCGTCTGAAGAGAGAATACCAGGTAGACAACGGAGAGATCGTAGCGAGCGATTTCCTGGCGGCACTGGAAGGCGGATTCTTCAGCAAACCGCAGGAAAAACGCGGAACAACCTATTATCAGTTCTGTACCGCAATTCCGGTCGGAACACTTCTGGCACAGAGCTGGGATGTAGAACTGATCAAGAGAGTCGGCGAAATGATCGGCCATGAGATGGAACTGTTCAACGTAACACTGTGGCTGGCACCTGGTATGAACATCCACAGAAATCCGCTCTGCGGAAGAAACTTTGAATACTATTCCGAGGATCCGTTGCTTGCCGGTATGATGGCGGCTGCTATGACGCTCGGTGTACAGAAGGTACCGGGCTGCGGAACCACGATCAAACACTTCGCATGCAACAATCAGGAGGATAACCGTATGGGCTCCGATTCCATCCTGTCCGAGCGTGCACTGCGTGAGATCTATCTGAAAGGTTTTGAAATCGCAGCCAAAGATGCACAGCCGATGTCCATTATGACATCTTACAACCTGATCAATGGTGTGCACGCTGCAAACTGCTACGATACCTGCACGAAAGCAGCGAGAGATGAGTGGGGATTTGCAGGAGCTATCATGACCGACTGGACAACCACCAACGTACAGATCCAGGGCGAGTGTACGGCAGCGGGCTGCATGAGAGCCGGAAATGACATGGTAATGCCGGGTCTGCCGGAGGATCACGAGAACATCAAAAAAGAACTTGCAGATGGAACTCTGACGATGGCAGAACTGAAACGCTGCATCTATAACACGGTAAATATCGTACTGCAGTCCAATATGTACGAGGGCGCAGTCAGCTACCTTGATCAGTTCGATGATCTGGATACCTATCTTGTCGTGAAATAAAAGAAGTGAAAAATATCTTATGGGGATATACAAAAAGCAGGGTTTGAAATGATCGGACATTTCGGTGCGTGAGACATTGGGGGACCCTGAAAAGAGGAAAGAAGTGCCATTCGCAGATGGGGGTCTGCGGAGCAGGCACTTCTTTTACGTATATCGTCTATGAACCGTGAATACATTGACAGTAAGGCAGAAAATAAGGAGGCGCAAAAAGCAAATGAGAGAACGGGATGAGAATGCATATATTCGTTTTTTTGCCCTCTGGTTTGCGGCCGGTATGACCCTCGGTGTACTGCTGCTGCTTACGGCATCCCACACGGGAATGAAGGAGGGAAATAGCGTCCGCCTCTTTCAGGCGGAGGCGTTTTTGGGAAGAAAAATTTCCGCAAAGGCCTGCTTTTCCTATCTTCTAAAGGTACGGTTAGCACCGGCATTTGCGGGACTTCTCTTTGGATTGACGGCAATCGGTGCGTATTTTGCCACTGCTGCCGTTTGGGCATATGGTTTTCTGTGTGGCGTCTTTCTCTCGGCTGCCTATCTGCAGAACGGAATGGCAGGTCTTTTATTCTTTTTTCTGGCTCTTTTTCCGCAGATTTTCCTCTACCTTGCCGCGTTATTTCTGATGGCTGCTGCGTGCAGCCGGATGGCAGAGACGAATCACCTTGCCGGCGGCATACAGAAAAAGGAATATTTTTGCTTTGGCGTGCGCTACTTCTTTGCACTGATCCTGCTTCTGTGGGGTATTCTGCTTGAGAGTTATGTCAATCCGTGGTTTCTTGCGAAAATCCTGTAAAAACGGTCGGAAAAGGGAATTGCATTTTTGAAAAAACGTGTATATAATTAAAAGCATTGTTACCCTTTATCGGGCAGTGAGAGGGAGAAAAAAGCAAAAAGGAAAAAAGCTATGCAGGAAACGATACAGTCATTTACGGACTATCTACAGACGGAAAAGAAAGCGTCAAAAAATACAGAAGTCTCCTATCAGCGCGATCTTCGAAAGCTGGCAGTTTTTTTGAAGGAGCACGGAATAGAAAAACCGGAGCAGATGAATGCAACGGTTTTAAATTCTTATTTATTATATCTGGAGCGGGAACACTTTTCCCCGGCAACGATCTCGCGCAGCATTGCGGCGATTCATATGTTTTGCCAATATGCATGTCAGGAGGGGAAAATGGTATCTGACCCGTCGAAAGCACTGCAGCCACCGAGGGTTGAACGGAAAATGCCGGAGATCCTTTCCATCGCAGAGGTCGATCTGCTGCTTCGCCAGCCAAAAACCGACACGCCAAAGGGTATCCGCGACAAAGCAATGCTGGAAATGCTGTATGCGACCGGTATCCGTGTCAGTGAGTTGATCCATTTGAAAACACAGGATGTCAATCTTATGATGGGCTATATCACCTGCCGCGATGAAAAGGAGCGGATCGTTCCGTTCGGCGGACCGGCGAAAAAGGCGTTGGAGCAGTATCTGGGCAGTGCGCGCGCAGCCCTGATGCATGGACGGGAGGATGATGTATTGTTTGTCAACTGCTCCGGAGGTCCGATGAGTCGTCAGGGATTCTGGAAAATTCTGAAATCCTATGCGAAATCCGCAGGCATTACGGCGGATATTACGCCGCATACCCTGCGCCATTCGTTTGCAACCCATCTGCTGCAAAACGGTGCGGACTTAAAGAGTGTCCAGGAGATGATGGGACACGCCGATATTTCGACAACGCAGATGTATCTCCACCTTGGTGTGAATAAGATCCGGGATGTGTACCGGAAGGCACATCCGAGAAAGTAAAGGTGGAACAAAAAAGTAAAACGATAGAAAAACCTCCGCCGCAGACTGGTGAAAAACTGCAGCGAAGGTTTTTGATGTTTTTAGGGTGTTGAGAAAATTTAGCACTCCTCAGCAATATCGTAAATCAGTCGTTCGGTCTGATCCCATCCAAGACACGGGTCGGTAATGGATTTTCCGTAAACATGGGTTCCGCATCCGATTTTCTGATTGCCAGGCTCCAGATAGCTTTCGATCATAACACCTTTTACGAGACTTTCGATATCCTTGTTGCATCGTCTTGTGTGCAGAACGTCTTTGACGATACGGATCTGCTGCTCGTATTTCTTTCCGGAGTTGGAATGGTTGGCATCGATGATGGTAGCCGGGTTTACGAGATGTGTTTCGTTGTATTTCTCCAGCAGAAGCTGAATGTCCTCGTAGTGATAGTTCGGCACGGAGTTGCCGTGCTTGTTGGTCGCACCGCGGAGAATGGTGTGCGCCAGCGGATTTCCGCTTGTCTTTACCTCCCAGGTACGGTAAATAAAGGAGTGGGAGCCCTGTGCGGCAATGACGGAGTTGATCATAACAGAAAGATCACCGCTGGTCGGGTTTTTCATGCCGGCCGGAATGTCGATGCCGGAAACAGTCAGACGGTGCTCCTGGTTTTCTACGGAACGTGCGCCGACCGCAACATAGGAGAGAATATCGGACAGATAGCTCCAGTTGGACGGATACAGCATTTCGTCTGCAGAAGTCAGATCAGTCTCTTCTACTACACGCATATGCATTTTACGCATGGCAATCAGGCCGTGCAGCAGGTCCGGCTTTCCTTCCGGGTCCGGCTGATGAACGATACCTTTGTAGCCTTCACCTGTGGTACGCGGTTTGTTGGTATAGACACGCGGGATGATGATCAGTTTGTCGGATACTTTGTCGGCAACCTTTGCCAGACGGTGATTGTACTCCAGAACAGCGTCTTCGTTGTCTGCGGAGCAAGGTCCTACGATAACAAGAAATTTATCGGAATCCCCGGTAAAGACTTTTGCGATTTCAGCGTCACGCTGTTTTTTGATTTCGGTTGCGCGGGCGCTTAAGGGATATTGTTCCCGGATCTCTGTTGGGGTGGGAAGTTTTCTTACAAATTCAAGGCTCATTTTCGTTCTCCTTTATCTTAGATGCACTTCTTTTCTAGCTGCGGACAGAGGAGCGTTCTTGTGTGCCCCGTCGCAAACTATCTATAAATTATAATACATAACGCGAAGATTGTCGATATTTTTTCGGCGAAAATTCTGTTTCTCTTAAAAAAGATAGAAAAAAGGTATCAATGAACAGCAAATCCGTTTGCAGATTCCCGATGCAGGAACAAAAGTGCCATTGTCATAATGGTAAGTTCACTTGCAAGAATACCATAGAGATAGCCACGGATGCCTAAAACCGGGACGAGAAAAAGAATTGCAAGAATACGAATTACATCTCCGGCAAGGTTCTGGAAAAAAACGAGAGAAGTTTTTCCAAGGCCGTTTAAAATGCTTCCAAGTATCGTTTCCAGATAGAGAAAAGGACTTAAAAATGAAAGGATACGCAGAAAAACGCCGACTTCTTCGTTTTGAAAAAGGAAACGTCCAAGCCACGGACCGAAAAAGAAAAAGGCAAAAACAGCGGAAGTGCCAAGCAGCACACAGAAAGAAATTGTATAACGGATCGTGTCTGATATTTGCTCCGGCGTACCGTCGGCCTGCTGTTTTGCTACGCCGGGCAGAAGCATGACGGACACCGCGTGGGTGATGGCAGATGGAAAAAAGATCATCGGAAGTGCCATACCGGTGAGAATGCCATACTGCGAGAGCGCTGCTTTCCGGGAAAGACCGAAAGTGACCAGACAGCCGGGGAGCAGAGCACTTTCAATGCTGTGGAGGACATTCAGAAGAATACGGTTCAGCGTAAGCGGAAGATTCAAAACGGCAAGCTCTCGGAAGGTATCGTACCAGAGGGTCTTTTCTTTGAAAAAAACAGAAATCGGGCGGTGTTTCTGAGGGGACCTGCTGTGCGAGACGGACAGGCAGGCCATCAGAAAGAGACACGAAAAGAGTTCGCCGGCGGCAGTACCGAATGCAGCGACAGCGGCAGAGGGGAGGCTTGTGGAAAGACAGAAAAGCCAGGCAAGGTAGGAAGCGCCCATGCGCACGAACTGTTCCAAAAGCTGGCAAAAAGAAGGCAGTGCCGTCTGATTCTGGCCAAGATACCATGCCGAGAGACAGTTGTGGATCCCGGAGGGGAGAATGCCGAGTGATAAAATCCGGAGGAGCAGAATCGTCCGCGGCTCAAAAAGAAGCCGTGTTCCGATAAAATCCGCGCTGAAAAAGAGAAAGATGGAGGCGGAGAAGGAAAGTATCACTACAATGCCGCATCCGGCCGCCAGACAGATCTTTGCCCGTCTGGAATCCTTTTTGGCAAGGTACGATGCGACAAAGCGCGAGAGCACCGTCTGCATGCCGCCTGCGCCAAGGGAGAGCATCAGTGCGTAGAGTGGTGTGGCGAGCTGGTAGATACCAAAGGCTTCCGCACCGATCCGGCGCGACAGGAATATTCTATAGAGAAATCCAAGAATTCTGCAGATGATCCCGGACGCGGTCAGGATCAGTGTGCCAAGAAGAAGCGTGTTCTTTCTTGTGATTTTCAGCATGGGATAGACTCCTTTCACGGCATTGCGCAGATAGTCTAAAATATGCGAAAAAACTCCTTGACAGAACCCCGTGATAGGTGCTATTCTGAGTGAGAAATAAATCCGATTAAAACTGTCGGAATTGGAAAACGACAGCACAGGAAAAAGGAGAACCAGGAATGAAATTATCGACCAAAGGAAGATATGGTCTGCGTGCCATGATCGATCTGGCGAGTCACGAAGAAGAGGGTGCAGTGTCCATTGCCAGCATTTCAGAACGCCAGAATATCTCAGAGAGCTATCTGGAGCAGCTGGTGCGTCCGCTTCGAAAAGCCGGATTCATTGAGAGTGTGCGGGGAGCAGGCGGTGGATATGTACTTGCAAAACCGGCAGATTCCATTTCGGTAGGAGATGTTCTCCGTGTGCTGGAGGGCGGACTCGAGGCAGTCACGTGCTCGGTCAATGAAGGCCTAGGCGGCTGCGATGCGGCCGATTTCTGCGTCACGCGTTTTGTGTGGCAGAGGATCAATGAGGGAATTACGAACGCTGTGGATTCCATCAGCCTCGGAGAGCTGGTTCAGCAGAGCCGGCAATTAGAGAAAAACAGAAACAGCGATAGAAATGACAAGGAGTGAACAACAATGATTTATCTGGACAATGCGGCAACAACAAAAACAGCCCCGGAAGTTGTCGAGGCTATGCTTCCTTATTTCAGCGAATACTACGGAAATCCATCCAGTATTTATGCAATTGCAGGAAAAAGCAAAGAAGCCATCACCAAAGGAAGAGAGCAGATCGCAAACGTGCTCGGCGCAAAACCGGAGGAAATTTATTTCACAGCCGGCGGCAGCGAGTCCGATAACTGGGCGTTAAAAGCTACCTTTGAAGCATATAAAAATAAAGGAAACCACATCATCACCACAAAAATCGAGCATCATGCGATTCTTCATACCTGTGAGTATCTGGAAAAAGAGCGCGGTGCGAAAATCACCTATATCGGCGTCGATGAGAACGGCGTTGTCAATCTGGATGAACTCGAAGCAGCCATCACACCTGAGACCATTCTGATTTCCGTTATGGCGGCAAACAACGAAATCGGAACGATTCAGCCGATCAAGGAAATCGGAAGAATTGCAAAAGAACACAATATTTTATTCCACACAGATGCCGTACAGGCATTTGGCCAGATCCCGATCAATGTGGATGAGTGCAATATTGATATGCTCAGTTCCAGCGGTCATAAGATTAACGGACCGAAAGGAATCGGCTTCCTTTACATCCGAAAGGGTGTGAAAATCCGCTCCTTCGTACACGGCGGTGCGCAGGAAAGAAAACGCCGTGCCGGGACAGAAAATGTACCGGGCATCGTAGGATATGGAGTTGCGGCAGAGCGTGCGGCAAGAACTATGGCGGAGCGTACCGCAAAAGAAATCGAAGTACGTGATTATCTGATCAACCGCATATTAACCGAGATTCCGAACTGCCGTCTGAACGGCGATCCGGTAAAACGTCTGCCGAACAACTGCAACATCAGCTTTGAATTCATCGAGGGAGAGTCCCTTCTGATCATGCTGGATATGAAAGGTATCTGCGCATCCAGCGGTTCTGCATGTACTTCCGGATCCCTGGATCCGTCCCATGTACTGCTGGCCATCGGACTGCCGCACGAGAAAGCACACGGTTCCTTACGTCTGACTTTAAGTGAGGAGATCACAAAAGAGGACGTTGATTTCGTTGTAGAGCAGATTAAAGCGATCGTAGACCGTCTGCGCAGCATGTCCCCGCTGTATGAGGATTACATCAAAAAACAGCAGGGTAAATAAGTTTAAAAAAATAAGACAGTCCATCCAGAAAGCCGGTACAGAAAAATTCAGGTAAAAGCTGTGCCGGAGGAGGACTGCTTTGAAATAGTTCAGGAGGAAGAATAACAATGTACAGTGAAAAAGTAATGGATCATTTCCAGCATCCGAGAAATGTAGGAGAAATTGAGAACGCAAGCGGTGTAGGTACCGTTGGAAATGCAAAATGCGGCGATATCATGAGAATGTATCTTGACATCGACGATAACGGCATCATTCAGGACTGCAAATTCAAAACCTTCGGCTGCGGCGCCGCAGTTGCAACCAGCAGTATGGCAACCGAGCTGGTAAAAGGAAAAACCATCCAGGAAGCTCTGGAAGTAACCAACAAAGCCGTTATGGAAGCACTCGACGGACTTCCGCCGGTCAAAGTTCACTGTTCTCTGCTTGCAGAAGAAGCAATTCACGCTGCACTCTGGGATTACGCAGAGAAACACCACATCAAGATCGAAGGTCTTGCAAAACCGAAGTCTGATATCAGCGAGGGCGAGGAAGAGGAAGAATACTAAGTATGGGAAAAAAGAAAGTAGTCGTTGGAATGTCCGGCGGCGTAGATTCCTCGGTGGCAGCGTATCTCCTGAAAAAAGCAGGATACGATGTCATCGGGGTGACCATGCAGATCTGGCAGGATGAGGCCGAGACAGTCCAGGAGGAAAACGGGGGCTGTTGCGGCCTTTCTGCTGTTGATGATGCAAGGCGCGTGGCACAGGTGCTGGACATTCCGTATTATGTCATGAACTTCAAAAAAGAGTTCCGTGATAACGTCATGGACTATTTCACGAACGAATATCTCTGCGGCAGAACACCGAACCCGTGTATCGCCTGCAACCGCTATGTGAAATGGGAAGCGTTGCTTCAGCGCAGTCTTTCCATTGGAGCGGACTACATTGCGACCGGACATTATGCAAGAATCGAACAGCTTGCCAATGGACGGTATGCGATTGCAAATTCGGTAACAGCGGCAAAAGACCAGACGTATGCACTGTATAATCTGACCCAGGAGCAGCTTTCGCATACGCTGATGCCGGTCGGAGACTACACAAAAGATCAGATTCGTGAGATTGCAGCAAAAATCGGTCTTCCGGTAGCAAAAAAGAAGGATTCCCAGGAAATCTGCTTCGTGCCGGATCAGGATTACGCTTCCTTTATCCAGAACGAGACAGGAATCGTGGCACCGAAAGGCAATTTCGTGAATACAAAGGGTGAAATCCTCGGTACCCATGAGGGGATTACCCATTACACCGTAGGACAGCGCCGCGGACTCGGCCTTCCGATGGGACACCGCGTGTTCGTACTGGAAATCCGTCCGGAGACGAACGAGGTTGTGGTCGGCGAAAATGAAGAGGTTTTCGCAAAAGTAGTAAAAGCAAACAAAGTAAACTATATGGCAATTCCGCCGCTGGAACTTGGAGAAGAGCTCTCCTGCACCGCAAAAATCCGGTACGGGCACAAAGGGTCCCCGTGCGTGATCAAACGGACCGGGGAAGATGAGATTACCTGTACCTTCCCGGACGGCGTGCGTGCTCCGACACCGGGACAGGCTGTTGTCTTCTACGTGGACGGCTGTGTCGGCGGAGGCGGAACGATTACGGAGGCCGAAAGATGAAAATAGCGGACTGTCATATGCACAGTTTCTTTTCAAGTGACAGCGAAGCACCAACAGAAGAGATGGTAAAACGGGCAGTCGAGCTGGGACTTCCGGCAATCTGCCTGACGGATCACTACGATATGGATTACAGTACCGGCGAGTTCCAGCTCGATACACCGGCATATGCGGCAAAAATCCGGGAACTGCAGGAAAAATACCGCGACAAAATCGATATCCGATTCGGCGTGGAACTGGGACTGCAGCTCCACTTAAAAGAACGGATGGAAGAGTATGTAAATGCGTGGCCGTTCGACTATGTGATCGGCTCCATGCATGTCATTGACGGAAAAGACCCCTATTATGAGGATGCTTTCCCGGACTGGACAGCAGAAGAGCTGTACCGGGCGTATTTTCGGGCTACAGCAGAAAATATCCGGTTCTTCCACAATTTCCAGACGCTTGGTCATCTGGATTATGTGGTACGCTACTGCAGAGAAAAGGGAAAAGATTACAGCTACCGCGCATTTGCGGACGAGATCGATACCATTTTAAAAGAGCTGATTCAGTACGATATCGCGCTGGAAATCAACACCGGCGGCTACAAGGCAGGCCTTGGCGTGCCGAATCCGACGCCGGATGTCATCAGAAGATACCGGGAACTGGGCGGCGAAAAGATCACTTTCGGTGCCGATGCCCACAAACCGGAACATATAGCGTTTCATTTCGCGGACGCGGCAGCTATCGCGCAGGAAGCCGGATTCCGGTACTACGTGCGGTTTAAAGAGAAAAAGCCGGAATATCTGCCGATCCAATAGAAAACACGCAGGAAAAGCCGGAAAAAGCCCCAGAAAGGCTGGATTCCGGCTCTTTCTGCAATAGACGGATCTTTCGAAATTTTGCAGAAATACGGATTGGCATCCGGCTTCTTCACAAATTTTAGAAATAATTTCGTATTTTCTTGAAAATAGAACTTGAATTTTCCGACGAAATTAGGTATTATACAGATAAGGTTGATGTTTCTTTAACAAAGTACAGAGACTCAAAATTAAAATTCACTTTTTAGGAGGAATTGAAAATCATGGCAGTAAAAGTAGCAATCAATGGTTTTGGCCGTATCGGACGTCTTGCATTCAGACAGATGTTTGGAGCAGAAGGTTATGAAGTAGTAGCAATCAACGACTTAACATCCCCGAAGATGTTAGCTCATCTGTTAAAATATGACTCTTCTCAGGGAAAATATGCTCTGGCTGATACCGTAACATCCGATGAAGATTCCATCACAGTAGATGGCAAAAACATCAAAATCTATGCTTTCCCGGATGCTAACAACTGCCCATGGGGAGAGCTTGGCGTAGACGTAGTTCTGGAGTGCTCCGGATTCTACACCTCCAAAGCAAAAGCTCAGGCACACATCAATGCAGGCGCTCGTAAAGTAGTTATCTCCGCTCCGGCTGGTAACGACCTTCCGACCATCGTTTACAATGTAAACCATGAGACCCTGACAGCAGACGATAACATCATCTCCGCTGCATCCTGCACCACAAACTGCCTTGCACCTATGGCAAAAGCTCTGAACGAACTGGCTCCGATCAAATCCGGTATCATGGTTACTATCCATGCTTACACTGGAGATCAGATGACTCTGGACGGACCGCAGAGAAAAGGCGATCTGAGAAGATCCCGTGCAGCTGCAGTTAACATCGTTCCAAACAGCACCGGTGCTGCAAAAGCAATCGGCCTTGTTATTCCGGAACTGAACGGCAAACTGATCGGTTCTGCACAGCGTGTTCCAACCCCAACCGGTTCTACCACAATCCTTACAGCAGTTGTAGAAGGAACTGTAACTGTTGACGAGATCAACGCAAAAATGAAAGCATCTGCAACCGAGTCCTTCGGATACAACACAGATGAAATCGTATCCAGCGACATCGTTGGTATGAGATATGGTTCTCTGTTCGATGCAACTCAGACCATGGTTCTTCCGCTGGACAACGGAACAACAGAGGTACAGGTTGTTTCTTGGTATGATAACGAGAACTCCTACACAAGCCAGATGGTTCGTACCATCAAATACTTCAGCGAGTTAGCATAATTTAACAAACTGAACGGCAAAATTTCAGAGCCCAAAGGGTCCGGTCTGTTAAGGACCGGGCCCTTTTTGCGAATGCGGCGGAAAAATACGGCACAAAAACAGCCCTTTTCCGTGTGCAAAAATTATAAACTGCATTTTTAAATAAGGACCGCGATGCCGCAAAAACAAAGAAACGGCGCGGCAGATGCAGTTGGATATATGGAGGGAAACGCCCATGTTAAACAAAAAAACCGTAGATGATATCAACGTAAAAGGAAAAAGAGTCCTTGTAAGATGCGACTTCAACGTTCCGCTGATCGATGGAAAAATCACAGATGAGAACCGTCTGGTAGCAGCTCTTCCAACCATCAAAAAACTGATCGCTGACGGCGGAAAAGTAATTCTCTGCTCTCATCTTGGAAAACCGAAAGGAGAACCAAAACCAGAGCTTTCTCTTGCACCGGTTGCAGTTCGCCTTTCCGAGCTTCTCGGACAGGAAGTTAAATTTGCAGCAGATCCTGAGGTTGTAGGACCGAACGCAAAAGCAGCTGTTGAGGCTATGAAAGACGGAGATGTAATCCTTCTGGAGAACACCCGTTACCGTGCAGAAGAGACCAAAAACGGTGAGGAGTTCAGCAAAGAACTGGCTTCCCTGTGTGACGTATTCGTAAACGATGCATTCGGAACCGCACATCGTGCTCATTGCTCTAATGTTGGTGTTACCAAATATGTTGACACTGCTGTTGTTGGTTACCTGATGGAGAAAGAGATCGCATTTCTTGGAAATGCTGTCAACAATCCGGAGCGTCCGTTTGTTGCCATCCTTGGCGGATCCAAAGTATCCAGCAAGATTTCTGTTATCGACAACCTGATCGATAAAGTTGATGTCCTGATCATCGGCGGTGGTATGGCTTATACCTTCGCAAAAGCAGCAGGCGGCACCGTTGGTGATTCTCTGCTTGAGATGGATTATCTGGATTATGCAAACAAAATGAAAGAAAAAGCAGCAGCAAAAGGCGTGAAACTGCTTCTTCCGGTAGACAACGTTGTTGCAGATGCATTCTCAAACGACGCAAATACACAGGTTGTTCCGGCCGGACAGATTCCGGATGGCTGGGAAGGTCTGGATATCGGACCGGAAACTGCAAAACTGTTCGCTGATGCTGTTAAAACTGCTAAAACCGTTGTATGGAACGGACCGATGGGATGCTTCGAGATGCCGAAATTCGCGGCAGGAACCAAAGCAGTTGCAGCAGCACTGGCTGAAACAGATGCAGTTACGATCATCGGCGGCGGAGATTCCGCAGCAGCTGTAAACCAGCTTGGATATGGCGATAAGATGACTCATATTTCCACTGGCGGCGGCGCTTCCCTGGAGTTCCTGGAAGGAAAAGAACTGCCGGGCGTTGCAGCAGCAAACGACAAATAAAGATAAGTAAAACTAAGGAGATCAAACGATCATGGCAAGAAAGAAAATTATCGCCGGAAACTGGAAAATGAACATGACTCCGAGCGAGGCAGTAGAGTTAGTTAATACATTAAAACCACTGGTGGCAAATGACGACGTTGACGTTGTTTTCTGCGTACCGGCCATCGATATCATCCCGGTTGTAGAGGCTGCAAAAGGCTCCAACATCCAGATTGGTGCTGAAAATATGTATTTTGAGGAGAAAGGTGCTTTCACAGGCGAAATCTCCCCGGCTATGCTGACAGACGCTGGCGTGAAATACGTTGTACTTGGCCACTCTGAGAGAAGAGAATACTTCGCAGAGACAAGCGAGACCGTAAACAAAAAAATGCTGAAAGCTTTCGAGCACGGCATCACCCCGATCATGTGCTGCGGAGAAACTCTGGAGCAGAGAGAGCAGGGTGTAACGATGGACTTCATTCGTCAGCAGGTAAAGGTTGGATTCCTGAATGTAACAGCAGATCAGGCCAAAACAGCCGTTATCGCTTACGAGCCAATCTGGGCAATCGGAACCGGCAAAACTGCTACAACAGAGCAGGCTGAGGAAGTTTGCAAAGGCATCCGCGAGTGCATCGCTGAAATCTATGATGATGCAACAGCAGCAGCTATCCGTATCCAGTATGGCGGCTCTGTAAACGCAAAAACCGCACCGGAACTGTTCGCACAGGAGAACATCGACGGCGGTCTGGTAGGCGGAGCATCCCTGAAACCAGATTTCGGAGCTATCGTAAACTACAATAAATAATTGATTTTGTACGAAATCAATCAATAAAACGGGCTAAAACGTCACCAAACACGGTGAATTCGGCAGAAATGCTGAAGGTGAGGTGTTTGGTGGCGTTTTGCTGTTTTTTATGCAACATATAACCCTTGATTTAGCTATAGAGAGTGCCAGTTTGTGCAAAAAGAAATCACTTCGTTTCTGTGTTTTGAAGCGGAGTGATTTTTTGCGCGGATTGAAAAATTCACGTTTTCGTGATATGCTTGTTTTATATCTGTCGACCAGCCGTCCAGAGAGTTTCTGGAAGAAGTAATCAAGGATTATAACAAAATGTTCCATACGAACTACGATACCTCAAGTGATAAATTCCAGAATTATTATAAAGATGTGTCGCTTCGCATGAAGAATAAGGAATTGGACATTCTGATCGTAGTCAATATGTTTCTTAACGGTTTTGATGCGACGACTATGAATACGCTGTGGGTAGATAAAAATCTGAAAATGCACGGACTGATACAGGCGTTTTCCCGTACAAACCGTATTCTGAATTCTATCAAGACCTTTGGAAATATTGTATGTTTCAGAAATCTGCAGAAGCGAGTAGATAGTGCCATTTCCTTGTTTGGGGATAAGAATGCCGGGGGCCTTGTTTTGCTGCAGAGCTTTAAGGATTACTATTACGGATATGAATCCGTAGATGGTAAGCCAATGCCAGGGTATGTGGATCTGATGGAGGAATTGAATCATAAGTTTCCGCTGTCAGAACCGCAGATTGTCGGAGAGCAGAACCAGAAGGATTTTATTGCTTTGTTTGGTGCTATTCTTCGTATGAGAAACCTTCTGCTTTCCTTTGACGAATTTAAGGGGAATGAGCTGATTTCTGAGCGCAATTTGCAAGACTACCTTGGACGTTATCAGGATTTGCGTGACGAGTGGAAACGGAAACGCCGGGAAAGTACGGATATTACAGATGATGTGGTGTTTGAAATTGAATTGATCCGGCAGGTAGAAATCAACATTGATTATATTCTGATGCTTGTAAAGAAGTATCATGATACCCGCTGTGAAGATAAGGAAGTGCTGATAACCATCAATAAAGCGATTGATGCCAGCCCGGAGCTGCGCAGCAAGAAACAGCTTATTGAAACCTTTATTGCAGGAATCAATGATGTGGACGATGTTATGGATGAGTGGCATGAATTTGTTGTGGAACAGCGCGATTATGATCTTAATGTAATTATTACGGAAGAAAAATTGAAGCCGAAAGACACACGAAAGTTCATAGAGAATGCGTTTCGGGACGGAGAGATCAAAACAGCGGGAACGGATATAGATAAAATCATGCCGCCAATTTCTCATTTTGGTGGTGGCGGAAGAGCCAAGAAAAAACAGAGAGTCATTGAAAAACTGAAAACGTTTTTTGAAAAATATTTCGGTATCGGTGGTTCGTCTTCCTTTAATGAGCCAGAGCATAAAGCCGTGACATACGATCTGAGCGATTAGGAAACAGTGTTGATGGCGGCAGAATCTGAAGCACCATACGGAAAATAGTCATAAATGAATGGAACCACATTGGAAGCAAAAAGCAAAATAATAGAGTCATCATGGACAAAACTTAATCATGGAGGTGATCGGATGACAATAGAAGAAATCCTTGCTGGAGAATCCAAGAACGTTGAATTCAAAGTACAACGTCCAGACAAGAGCATGAAATATATGAAAACGGTTGTTGCTTTCGCTAACGGAAAAGGTGGGAGGATTATATTTGGTATTGACGATAAAACAAGAGAAGTTGTTGGCATTCCGGATGATAAAGTTTTTCGGGAGATTGATGCGATTACGAATGCTATTTCTGACAGTTGTGAACCTACAATTATCCCGGATGTTTATTTGCAAAATATAAATGATAAACCTGTAATTGTTGCAGAAATCAGGACGGGACGTCGGAAACCATATTATATTAAGGCAGAGGGGCTGGAGAATGGCGTATATATTCGAGTTTCTGGAACAACACGCCCTGCTGACCGTGATATGTCAAGAGAATTATATTATGAATGCGATGCCCGCTCTTTTGATTCAATAATCCGCAGAGATATAGAAGTGACCGATGAAGATATTAAAAGTCTCTGTGAACAAATGAAGGAAGTTGCTATTGCCAACTGCAAATCCAATCTTCAGCGATCAGCAGTTAAAGATGTAACGAAAAATGTTTTGCTCAGTTGGGGAATTTTGAAAAAAGATGAGAATGAAAAAATCTATCCGACAAATGCGTATATTTATTTAACGGGACAAGGTGGACTCCGTTCCATGATACAGTGCGCTGTGTTTAAGGGAACGACGCGAGCTGTCTTTTTGGATCGACGTAATTATGAAGGACCGCTTTGGAAGCAAGTAGAGGAAGCGGTGCAGTTTGTCCTTAGAAATATTCGTATGGGATGTCGGCTGGAAGGAGTATATCGACAGGATATTTATGAACTGCCGCCGGATAGTATCCGTGAGTTGATCGTTAATGCAGTTATGAATTGCAGTTACATTCAGAATTCTAATATTCAGGTGGCAATTTATGATGATCGCTTGGAGATCACATCTCCTGGTGGACTGCTTCCTGGCGTAACGATTGAGTTGATGAAGGAAGGATTTTCAAAAATCCGAAATCGTTCGCTTGCCAATGCTTTTGCCTATATGAACCTTGTGGAAGCATGGGGAAGTGGTATTCCGAAACTTATGCAGGCTATGCAGGAATACGGATTGCGTGAACCGGAATTTATTGATATGGAAGTAGCTTTCCGCATCAATCTTTATCGCGGCCAGAATGAGGTCATTGAGGTCAAAAATCGAGATCATGACCTCAATCATGGGTCAAATGATCTCAATCGTGAGCCCGATAATCTCAATCATGAGCCTGTTGACCTCGATCGAGATCCCAATGACCCCAATCATGATCCCAAAGATGACCTTGAAATTCAATTGTCAGAAATGATTTATAAAAATCCGAAACTGACTCAGAAAGAATTAGCAAAAGCGCTTGCAGTTTCTACGGCAACGATTAAGCGTATGCTTACAAAAATGCAGCATGAAGGTAAAGTTATCCGTGAGGGGTCTAATCGAAAAGGAAAATGGATATTGACGGATAAAATGAAATAGGATTGATGATTTGATTGGAAAAGGCAAATGAATTTACCGGCTTTTTTAAGAAAATCAGACGAACTTACAGAACAGTTATCAAAGAAACAAGTGATTGCTGTTATGTCGACATATCACAAAAGATATCCTAGACGGAGTGCGTTCATACATGAATTAATAGAATTTGGATATGTGAAATGAACGATTCTGAACTTTTCTTGTGTCCGGGAGCGGCTTTTTCGCACTTGCGGACATCTCCCACATGTGATATGATGGGAACGACAAAAGTGTCGGAAAAACCGCATGATAGAGGGAAAAAACGCGGCAAATCAGACGACGCGAAAGAAAGCATAAAGGAGAATATGATTATGGCAAGAGAAATCATTAATACAGAAAAAGCACCGGCAGCAATCGGACCTTATGTACAGGCAGTCGCAGACAACGGCCTTTTATTTATTTCCGGACAGCTTGGCTTTGATGTAGAGCATGGCAGCGTGATCCCGGAAACCGTAGAAGAGCAGGCAACCCTCTCTTTAAAGAATCTGGACGCAATCATGACAGCAGCAGGAACTGACCGCACGAAAGTGATGAAAACAACCATTTTCCTGACCGATATGAACGATTTTGCCAAGGTAAATGAAGTATACGGTGCTTTCTTTGGTGAGTCCAAACCGGCTCGTTCCTGTGTAGCAGTTGCCGCTCTTCCGAAAGCAGCAAAAGTGGAAATTGAATGCATCGTATCCCTGAAATAAGAGAGAGAGATGAGTATGGCAGAGGAAAGAGTAATTAAAATCGGAATGCTGGGTCTTGGTACTGTCGGTACCGGTGTGTATAAAGTGCTGAAAAGCCAGCAGGAGGAAATGCTTCCGAAGCTGGGAGCACGTGTAGAGCTGAAAAAAATTCTTGTGCGCAATGTGGAAAAAGCAGCTGCAAAGGTTGACGATCCCTCCATCATTACCACCAGCTTCGAGGAGATTGCCAATGACCCGGAAATCGAGATTGTTGTTGAGGTTATGGGTGGAAAACAGCCGGCCATGAATTACATTCTTGCCTGCCTGGATGCTGGAAAGAATGTTGTAACGGCAAATAAAGATCTGGTGGCATCCGAGGGCAAAAAAATCCTTGCAACAGCAAAGAGAAACGGAAAAGATTTTCTCTATGAGGCATCCGTGGCGGGAGGAATTCCGATCATCCGTCCGGTGAAACAGTGCCTTGCCGCCAATCATATCACAGAGCTGATGGGTATTTTCAACGGTACCACAAATTTCATTCTCACAAAAATGTCGCAGGAAGGCATGGAGTTTGGTGATGCGCTCCGTCTGGCGCAGGACATGGGCTATGCAGAAGCAGACCCGACCGCAGATGTGGAAGGTCTTGATGCCGGCCGCAAGGTAGCAATCCTGGCTTCGGCAGCGTTCAACTCCAGAGTGACATTTGAAGATGTTTACACCGAAGGCATTACCAAAATCACGGCGACCGATATCGAGTACGCAAAAGAGATGGGATGCACGATCAAGCTGCTCGGCGTGGCAAAAGATACCCCGGAAGGAATCGAAGCCCGCGTTCATCCGATGCTGATCGACAGCAATCATCCGCTTGCGACTGTCAATGATTCCTACAATGCCGTATTCCTGACAGGCGATGCCGTACAGGATACGATGTTTTACGGACGAGGTGCCGGAGAGCTTCCGACTGCGAGTGCCGTTGTGGGCGATATTTTCGATGTTGTGCGCAATATTTTATGGAACTGCTGCGGCAGAATCGGCTGCACATGCTACCGGGAATGCCCGATCAAGCGTGTCGGCGAAATTAAGTCGAAATATTTTGTACGCATGCAGATTGAAAATCGGTATGGAACGCTGGCATCGGTAGCTTCTGTCTTTGGAAACAACAAGGTTTCGATTGCACAGATGCTTCAGAAACGTGTCAATGGAAAATACGCCGAGATCGTCGTTATTACGGACGAGGTCAAAGAGCGCCATTTTGAGGATGCCATGCAGATTTTAGGCGGAATGTCGATGATCCAGGAGATTTCTTCGACAATCCGGGTATACTAACAAAATGTAACAATTCAGAGCCATGCGAAATGGAAGAAAAATCGCGAATCATGCTTGCATGAAGGAGCGCTTTTTCTGGAGTTTCATATGGCGAAAAGCAACATCGAGATGCAGCGTAAGCGGAATCGAGACGGGGCTCTGTATTGTTACCCAAAATTTAAGTAAAGAAGGGAATTCACAATGAGTAAAAAACCAACCGTATTAATGATTCTTGACGGATATGGACTGAATGACAAATGCGAGCATAACGCTGTCTGCGAAGCGAAAACTCCGATTATGGACCAGCTGATGAGCCAGTGCCCGTACGTAAAAGGACAGGCCAGCGGACTTGCTGTAGGTCTTCCGGACGGACAGATGGGTAACTCTGAGGTAGGCCATCTGAACATGGGCGCAGGCCGCGTTGTATATCAGGAGCTGACCAGAATCACGAAAGCAATCCAGGACGGCGATTTCTTCGAGAATGAAGAGCTGGTAAAGGCTGTTGAAAATGCAAAAGCAAATAATTCCGCACTGCACCTGTTCGGACTTCTTTCTGACGGCGGTGTTCACAGCCACATCACCCACGTATTCGGACTTCTGGAGCTGGCAAAACGTAAGGGTCTCGAGAAAGTTTATGTACACTGCTTCCTGGATGGCCGTGACACTCCTCCGGCATCCGGAAAATCCTATGTTGAGCAGCTGCAGGCAAAAATGGATGAGATCGGTGTCGGCGAAATCGGCGTGATCTCCGGCCGTTACTATGCAATGGACCGTGATAACCGCTGGGATCGTGTCGAGCTGGCTTACAAAGCTCTGACAAAAGGGGAAGGCGTAGAAGGAACCGATGCAGCAGAGGCTGTTCAGGCTTCCTATGATGCTGAAAAAACCGATGAGTTCGTTCTGCCGACCGTTCTGAAAAAAGACGGAAAACCGGTTGCAACGATTCAGGATAAAGATTCTGTAATTTTCTTCAACTTCCGCCCGGACCGTGCAAGAGAGCTGACAAGAGCATTCTGTGCAGATGAGTTCACCGGATTCGAGAGAGAAAAACGTCTGGATCTGACCTACGTATGCTTCACGGAATACGATGAGACTATCCCGAACAAATCCGTTGCATTCAAAAAAGAAGAGATCACCAACACCTTCGGTGAGTATCTGGCAGCACATAACATGACTCAGGCACGTATTGCTGAGACCGAGAAATATGCACATGTAACCTTCTTCTTCAATGGCGGCGTTGAGGAGCCAAATAAAGGTGAGGATAGAATCCTTGTAAAATCCCCGAAGGTTGCTACTTATGACCTGAAGCCGGAGATGAGTGCTTACGAAGTATGCGACAAGCTGACGGATGCTATTCGTTCCCAGAAATATGATGTTATCATCATCAACTTTGCAAATCCGGATATGGTTGGCCATACCGGTGTTGAGAGCGCAGCAATCCAGGCAGTTGAGGCTGTTGATGAGTGCGTAGGCAAAGCAGTGGAGGCATTAAAAGAGGTTGACGGCCAGATGTTCATCTGTGCGGACCACGGAAATGCAGAGCAGCTTGTAGACTATGAGACCGGCGAGCCATACACCGCTCATACCACCAATCCGGTTCCGTTCATTCTGGTTAATGCAGATCCATCCTACACGTTAAGAGAGGGCGGCTGCCTGGCAGACATCGCACCGACTCTGATCGAGCTGATGGGCATGGAGCAGCCAAAAGAAATGACAGGAAAATCCCTGCTGATTAAGAAATAAAGAGAAATCGTGAAAATGTCCCTGCCGGATTCGTTTTGAAACGGGTGCGGCAGGGATATTTTATTATAATAATCTGAAAATAAAAATAATTACGCAATAAGAGACAGAATAAAAATGGAAAACAGATAAAAAATCAAAATAAAGTGTTGACAAACGGTGAGAAAACTGATATAGTAAAGTCAACAAAAGAAAACGGAAGAAAAAAAACAGAAAGAGAGGACGGACCACCGAGAACATAACGAATTACCCCATAAACTAAGAAAGCGAAGGTATGGACCCAAGAAAACGTAACGAAGTACCCCAAAGTGAAACAAAAGAACAAAAGAACAAAAAAGAAAGGATTCAGTCCAATGCACAGTTCTAACTTATGAAAGCCATCCGAAAATGGAAAAATCGGATGGCTTTCATATTGCGTTTTTTTATGTTTGAAAAGAATAAGGACTGGAAAAAAGAGGTTTCGACAGAGAGAGCAACATATTTTTCCCATAGCACGGTCATACTGTGAACGCAGAGAAGAAACTTGGTTACTGTTCACTTTGCAGCAAAACAGGAGGGAAAACTATGTTTCGATATTTACCAATTCGAAGCGTGACAGGAAGAGAAATTCTGGATTCGCGCGGAAATCCGACCGTAGAGGTGGAAGTGGCCGTCGGGGAGGGGATTCTCGGACTGGAAGGCCATATGGGGCGTGCCCAGGTGCCGTCCGGGGCATCGACAGGAAAATTTGAGGCACTGGAAAAAAGAGATCAGGAAGTGCGCTATCTGGGGCAGGGCGTGAGAAAGGCTGTAGAAGCGGTCAATACCGTGCTGGCCGATGCCGTTGTCGGCGAGAATGCGCTCGAGCAGGAGCGGATCGACCATATCCTGTGCCAGGCAGACGGAACCGAAACGAAAGAAAACCTCGGGGCAAACGCCATTCTCGGTGTCTCACTTGCTGTGGCGCGCGCGGCGGCAAATGCGATTCATCTGCCGCTGTACCAGTACCTGGGCGGCTGCCACACAAGCCGTATGCCCGTGCCGATGATGAATATTTTAAACGGCGGCCGTCATGCCGACAACACCGTCGATCTGCAGGAATTTATGATTATGCCGTGCGGCGCTCCCTCATTCCGGGAGGGTCTTTCCATGTGCGCGGAGATTTACCATACGCTGAAGCAGCTCCTGAAGGAGAAGGGATACTCGACTTCTGTCGGCGATGAGGGCGGCTTTGCGCCGGATTTAAAGGATTCCGATGAAGCACTGCAGCTCATTGTCAATGCGATCCAGAAAGCCGGCTATGCGCCCGGAAACGACGTGATGATCGCGATCGATGCGGCGGCAAGCGAGCTCTACGAGGAGAGCAGGAACGTCTACTACTTTCCCGGGGAATCCCGTCAGTGCGGAAAGACAGTATTTCGGGATACCGCAGAAATGGTTGCCTACTATGAGGAACTGATCGAAAAATACCCGATCGTATCCATCGAAGACGGGCTGTGCGAGGACGATTTCGAAGGCTGGAAACAGATGACGGAAGCGCTCGGGAACAGAGTACAGCTGGTCGGGGATGATCTGTTTGTGACGAATGTAAGAAGGCTTTCCTGCGGCATTGCACTTGGCACGGCAAATGCGGTTCTGATCAAGGTAAACCAGATCGGAACGCTCTCTGAGGCGCTGGATGCGGTGGAGATGGCGCAGAGAGCAGGGTACCGCGCCGTCATTTCCCACCGGTCCGGAGAGACAGAGGATGATTTTCTGGCAGACCTTGCCGTCGCGACAGGCACCGGCCAGATCAAAACCGGAGCACCGTGCCGGTCGGAGCGGAATGCGAAATACAATGAGCTTCTCCGCATCGAGGAACGCCTCGGTGAGGAAGCGAAATACCGGAATCCGTTCCCGCAAAAGGGAACCGGCGTAAGAGAGTGGTGAAAAACGGCTAAAATAGGCAAATAACAGTTGAAATCGTTCTTCCGCTATGGTAAAATAATATAAGTTGGCCGTAGGAGGTGTAATTGTGGAAATTTTAAGAACGATTTTGACAGTCATTTATGTCATTGATTGTATTGCTTTAACCGTTGTTGTATTGATGCAGGAAGGAAAACAGCAGGGTCTCGGTGCTATCGCAGGTATCTCAGACACTTACTGGGGAAGAAACAAAAGCCGTTCTGCAGAAGGAACTCTGATCCGTGCAACAAAAATCATGGCAGTTCTGTTTATTGTACTGTCGGTTGTATTAAACATGAATTTTTAGCAAAGTAAAGACATCCTTATTCCCACGAGAAGGCGTAAGGGTGTCTTTTTCTACAAAGAGGAGATAATAGATGAAAGATAATAAGAAGAAAAAAGATCGGAGGAAATATCCGCAGGGCAGCGCGGCGTCCCATGCAGGACAGAACAGCGGGAACCATGGCGGTCATGCGGGCCATCCGCGTTCCAGAAGTTCGAAACTGCTGAAAAACCGCAAGACGCTGCTCATGGATCTCGTAAGCTCGAAAAACTATGAGCCGATGCGTCTGAAAGACATTGCCATGCTGCTGCAGGTGCCGAAAGCAAAACGGTCGGAGCTTGCGGAGGTTATGGAAATCCTGGTAAAAGAAGGAAAAATCGATGTGATCTCCGACGGCCGTTACCAGAAGAGCCGCGGTGCATCCACAACGACGGAAAAACGGGAAAAAAGAGACCGCCGCGCCGGAGAGCAGGGCAGAAGAGGACGCGATGACCGATTCCGCAGAAAGAATGGAAAGGACGGCGACACAGAGAAGAAGCCGCGTATCCAGACTGTCGATATCCAGGCAGTCGTGGACGCTTACCAGATCCCGGAGGAGTTCCCGGCACGCGTGATCACACAGGCAGAAAAATGCCCGGAGGAAGTAATTCCAAACGATTACAACGGCCGCCTCGATCTAAAAAGCTGGCAGATGGTGACAATCGACGGCGAGGATGCCAAAGACCTCGATGACGCCGTATCCGTCACAAAAGCGGGCGATACGTGGACGCTTGGCGTTCATATCGCTGATGTGAGCAACTATGTGCAGGAAAATTCCGCCCTCGACCGTGAGGCGTTAAAGCGCGGCACCAGTGTCTATCTGCCGGACCGCGTTATTCCGATGCTGCCGAAGCGTCTGTCAAACGGCATCTGTTCCCTGAATGAAGGACAGGAGCGCCTGGCACTCTCCTGTATTATGACGATCAACGAGAAAGGCCGTGTGATCGGCCATCAGATCGCTGAGACGGTGATCCGCGTGGACCGCCGCATGACCTACACCGCCGTCAATGCAATCCTGACCGAGCCGGAAGCACATCCGGAGCTGCTGGAGGAATATCATGAGCTGGTTCCGATGTTCCGCCAGATGCAGGAACTGTCTGCACTGATCCGGAGCTGTCGGAAAGAACGCGGAGCAATTGATTTTGAATTCCCGGAGAGCAAAGTAATTCTTGATGCAGAAGGGACGCCGGTGGAGATCCGCCCGTATCCGTCGAACGTGGCAACACGGATGATCGAGGACTTCATGCTGATGGCGAACGAGACCGTGGCAGAGGAATACTGCACACGCGAAATCCCGTTCTTATACCGGACGCATGACAAGCCGGACGGAGACCGCATGGAGGCAACGCTGACGCTGATCCGTGAACAGGGCATCAAAGTCGAAAAGCGTTCCCATGAGATTACGCCGGGTGAGGTGCAGAAGATTCTCACCAGCATCGAGGGAACCCCGGAAGAGCCGCTGATCAGCCGCCTGCTGCTCCGGTCGATGGCAAGAGCCATTTATACCCCGGAATGCAGCGGCCACTTCGGACTGGCAGCGTCATATTACTGCCATTTTACCTCACCAATCCGCCGTTACCCGGATCTGCAGATCCACCGCATTATCAAGGATGATCTGCGGGGACGTCTCGACAAGGGCGGCAGAATCGGCAAATATTCGTCCATTTTGCAGCATGTGGCGGAGCAGTCGAGTGCGATGGAGCAGCGTGCTGCAGAGGCAGAAAGAGAGGCTGTGAAACTGAAGAAAGCCGAATATATGCTGGAGCATGTCGGCGAAGAGTACGACGGCGTCATTTCCGGCGTGACCGGCTGGGGCTTCTATGTAGAGCTGCCAAATACCGTCGAGGGACTCGTTCACATTATGACACTCAAAGACGATTATTACAATTTCGATGAAGAAAATTACCGTCTGGTCGGAGAGCAGCACGGAAGAGTATTCCGCCTTGGTGAGCCGGTGCGTGTCCGTGTCCGAAACGCCGAGCCTGCCAACCGGACAATCGATTTTACGTATGTAGAAAAAGAAACCGAGACAGAATAAATCCTTGGAGGAAAAAGTTATGGCAAAACAAAAAGGAAATCGAATGATTGCCAACAATAAAAAGGCATATCATGACTATTTTATCGAGGATAAATACGAGGCCGGCATCTCCCTTGCCGGTACCGAGGTAAAATCCCTCCGCATGGGAAAATGCAGCATCAAGGAGTCCTTCATCCGCATTGAGCGTGATGAGGTATTCATCTACGGCATGCACATCAGTCCGTACGAGAAGGGCAACATATTCAATAAAGACCCGCTGCGCATCCGGAAACTGCTGCTGCACGACTATGAGATCCGCAAACTTGAGGCGCAGATCAAGGAAAAAGGCTACACGCTCGTTCCGCTGCAGGTGTATTTTAAAGGCAGCCTCGTAAAAGTCGAGATCGGTCTGGCACGCGGTAAAAAACTGTATGATAAACGGCAGGATATCGCAAAGAAGGATCAGAGACGTGAGGCGGAGAGAGATTTCAAAGTTAAAAATCTGTATTAAAAATCCTTGACAAAAAGTATGGGGAAAGACTATAATACAATATACGGCAGTTGAAAGAGAGTTTTCACTGCACCGGGACGATCTGTTTGCGTCCCCGTATCAAAGAAAAGCGTCTGTAGAGCCAGCACGGGCTTGTACTGGTTTCGACGGGGGTTTTGAAGTTTGGGAAGCCATTCGTGGACTCCGGGACCGCGTCATCAACCTGGAACCTAAATTTAAACGCAGACGATAATTACGTAGCGTACGCTGCCTAAGTGCGGCGTTGTCAGCTGAATAGTTTTCCGCGGCTATTCTCCTGGCATCAAACAGATGCGGAGCACTTCGTTTCCAAAGCTTTGCGGAGATGGAAGATTTTATGAAGCTACCGAAGCGGCAAGCCTGTCATCCGGCGTGCCGATGGGGGAACCTTTAATAGAATGACTGTAATGGGAGATGCCTGAATGAATAGGCTTTCGGACAGGGGTTCGATTCCCCTCAGGTCCATACCTGAAAAACCGCTAAAATCCAGTGTTTTAGCGGTTTTTTTGTACATTTTTGATGGAAAAAACAGGGCAAAAATGCCGCTTTAGACCGTTTCAGACCGTTTAAAACCGCATGAATTTTGGTCAAAAAAGAAAGGAAAAATTCGAAATTTTGTCAAACTTTATCTTTATTCGCATTGTTAAGAACGTAAAAGAGACCGTTTCAAAGTGCTGCAGGCACATGAAGTAGAGATACTTGATGTGCCTGCTTTTTTGTACAATAGGAAAGTTCGACTTCCGTCGAACTCTTGATAAAAAGAGCCCGCACAAAGGCGGGCATGGCAAACAGACGATAGATTAAAAGAAGTCAATGTAAAAGCCTTCTTCAAATTCATCCTCATCAAGATCGTCATCTTCGGTAAGAAAATAGTGCATATGCACTATTTAAAAACGGTGGCTCCTTATAACAAAGATTTCTGTTCACAATATAAAAAAATATCCAGCAGGTTAACTTTTGAAGCGGTAAAACAAATGCTTAAGGATGTTTTGAGTTGGTAAGGGACTAATAGATTCTGTACTTTTCGCCCTATGATTGAATCTGATCATGCGCGAGAAAAGGAAAATAATAGAATTGACAGACTTGAAAAAATGAATTACGATTTTTAAAAGTACTGCATTGCTTGAATGAGAATTATATGTTAAGGTAACAGATATAAAGAGAACTTTAAGCATTGATTTATTAAAATAAACACGGATAGCGAGGTGTATTTATGACCATAGAAGAAATTCTTGCAGGAGAATCCAAAAACGTAGAATTCAAAGAGAACCTGCCGGAAAAGAGCATCAAATATATGAAGTCTGTGGTTGCCTTTGCAAATGGAACCGGAGGAAAAATTATTTTTGGAATTGCGGACAAAACCCGAGAAGTGGTTGGCTTTGACAAGGAAGATGTATTCAAAAAGATGGATGCGATTGCCAATGCCGTCTCGGATAGCTGTGAACCGGCAATTATTCCAGATATTACGCTGCAGACAGTTGATGGCAAGACGGTTATTGTGGCAGAAATTTCTGAAGGCAGACAGCGGCCATATTACATTAAAGCGCTTGGACGAGAGAGAGGCGTATATGTCCGTGTTGCTGGAACAACCCGGCTTGCTGACGAGTATATGATCAAAGAGCTGATGCTTGAGGGAAGCAATCGTTATTTTGATCAGGCGTTATGTACTGGACTGAGTGTTACAGAAGAAGAAATTGATACGCTTTGTAAAGCGATGAAGGAGCAGGCAGTCAAAAATGCCCATAATGAGGAGCAGAAAGCATCGGTAAAAGACGTTGGAAAGCAGCAGCTTCGGTCCTGGGGTATTTTGATTGAACGTGATGGAAAAGACTACCCTTCTAACGCTTATGCTATCTTAACGGGCTGTGGAGGGCTTCATGTTGCCATTCAGTGCGGTGTGTTTAAGGGAACAACGAAAGCGGTTTTTGTTGATCGAAGGGAATATACGGGTCCTTTGTGGGAACAAATAGAGGAAGCATTTCAGTTTGTTCTGCGAAATATTCATCTGGGAGCTACGCTTGTCGGCATTTACCGTCAGGATATTTATGAAATCCCGCCGGATGCAATTCGTGAGCTGATTATCAACGCGGTGGTGCATCGCAGCTATCTGGATCATGGTACAATACAGGTTGCGGTGTATGACAACCGACTGGAAATCACATCGCCGGGGAAATTGCCGATGGGACAAACGTTGGAGCGTATGAAAGAAGGCTATTCCAAAATCAGGAATGAAGCCCTTGCACATGCCTTTTCGTATATGAATCTGATTGAACATTGGGGAAGCGGGATTCCGAGAATTATAGACAAGGTAAAATCTGCTGGACTACAGGAACCGGAGTTTATTGGTGGAGAAGTTGACTTGCGTATCAATATCTATCGAGGACAAAACGATACAAATAACGCCAGAATCAACGCCAAGAAAACAAAAAATGGCGTTAATGATATAAAAAATGGCATTGATGGCGTTAAAATATCACGAACGAAGGAACAGGTTCAGATAGAAAAACTGTTACAGGCTATAGAAAAGAACCCATTTGCAACCCAGGCGTATTATGCGGAACAGATCGGTGTGTCCAAAAGAACTGTTTCACGAATATTTGTTTCTTTACAGCAAAATGGTGTGTTGGTACAAAATGGAACAAACAGAAAATCGAATTGGGTAATCATAAAGTAGGAGAAACAGAAGAATGCAAATATTGGTCGATGCAGATGCCTGTCCGGTAATTGAGACGGTTGAGAAAATTGCAAAAGAGCATTGTGTTCCGGTAACACTGTTGTGCGATACCAATCATGATTTGATATTTGATATCGGATTATAGCGAAATAGTCGTGGTTGGTGATGGAGCAGATGCTGTGGATTATGAACTGATCCGTGTCTGTCATAAAGGCGATATTGTCGTATCGCAGGATTATGGTGTGACGGCGATAGCGTTGGGAAGAGGTTCTTATGCGATTCATCATTCTGGTAAATGGTACACGAATAAGAATATCGATTAGATGCTCATGGAGCGTTATTTAAACAACGAAGTGAAAAAATACCCGCATCATCGTGTCAGAAGGACAAAGAAGCGAAAAAAAGGCGGATACTGAGGGATTTGAACAGTCTTTTGAAAAAATGTTAGGGATGATACAGGAGAAAGAAGGAAAAGAGTTTAGAAGATAAAATTATCAGAGAGTGAAATAAAGTGATTTGATAATATTAGGAGATATGCCCGGATGCTATTTTTCAAAAAGGAAAAAGTGTCAGGGCATTTTTATGTGCAAAACTAATAAAAATAATTCTGAAAATATAGTAAAAATAAGCATATTGTCAATGAAACGGAGGGTATATAATAAAATATAGAAATATAAGCGGTGAGAAAAATTGAAAGGAAAAGTGCCTATGAAAAAACTCGGAAAATATGGTAAAAAGGTATCCTGCGTGGTAATTGGAATGCTATGTGCAGCAGCGATTGGCGCCTGTGGAAGCACACAAAGTGGGTCCCAAGATGAAAAAGATGTGAGAAATGATATTTCTGTCTATGAAGAGGGAGCTGATTTGGAAGGAACGCTTACATATGGAACCTTATTTATTGAGCCGCAGACCCAGCATATGATTGATTTATTTATGAAGGAGCATCCAGGCGTAAAAATTGAAACAAAGGTTGTTTTTGACAATGATGTTACGGATGAACAGTATAATGAAGGCTTAAATACCTTGCTTACAGAACTTGCATCGGATCAACGGGCGGATATTTATGATGCAACGTATTTACCATCGGAAATTAAGACGAAAGGCAGCGGCTATTTCGAGGACTTAAATCAGTATATTGATGCAGATCCTAATTTTAACAGAGATGATTATTACGATAATATCCTGCGAGCAGCAGAAGTCGATGGAAAACTGTATCAAATTCCGGAAGGTTTTTATTATGTTATGCTTCGGTTGAATAGAAACATAACGGATGAACTGAATTATGAAGTCCCGGACGAAATGGATATCAATGATTTATATGAGTTATATCAGCAGGCCAAGCCAATTGCAGATGATGATTTTACGATTGATGTACAAAACAATATTTACGTGTTTCTGCCGATGACAGAGGACAGAGCTTATTTGAAGAAGGAAGAAGTAAATTTTGATTCAGAAAATTATGTGGATTTTCTGAGAAAAATGCAGGAACTGTATCAATATCAACCATCCTATGCGACCCATGCATTTACGGATATTAAAAGCTTTCCGGAAAGAGTGTCCTGCTGAATACATTTACAAATTTACTCGAAGGTTCTCCGAGCGGAATGTTTGAAGAAACCGATACGGCAACAAAACCGATCCTGTTGAAATCAACGGATGGAAAAATTCCTTTCTTGAGAATTGGTGAGGACTTTTCCATGAGTTCAGGCTGCAAAGATAAAGCGCTTGCATGGGAATTTATCAAATTCTGCATTGGTCAGAAACAATTTGAGTTCGAAGATGCAAACAGTGATTCTTACTACAGAAATTTCTTTACCTATGGCAGTATGCTGAACAAAGAAAACACACGGCAGCTTGTTGCGTATCAATTGGAAAATGATGACGACACAGCAGAAAAATGGGAAGCATACAATGAAAAAGTTTCTGCAAAAGCTTTTCGGGATTTACAGTTAGACAGTATTTTGACTGAAATTCGAAACGAATGTATGGAGCAGAAAATCACCCCAGAGGAATGTGCGAAGCTTTTTCAGCAAAGAGCAGAGCTTTATGTTAATGAGTAGAAGCTGTCCTTAATCCATGGAATCAGGTATATGAAATGAAAAAACGAAATTTTATTTATATGTGTTTTATCCTTCCAAGTTTTATCGGGATCATGGCTTTTTACATCGTGCCGTTTCTTCTGTCCTTGTATTTTGCAGTGATTGACAACATGATGAACAAGGAATGGGTGGGTCTTAAAAACTTTAAACTGTTATTCGAAAATGAGTTATTCCTTTCAGCACTCCGTAATACCGGAATTTTTTGCGGGATTGCAATACCGCTGGGAATGGCGATTGCTTTGCTTCTGGTACTGGTTTTGAAAAAGCAGAGGAGAGGTCGAATTCTTCTTATCCTGCTCCTGATCCCATTAATCGTTCCATCTGGAACGGTGATTGCTTTCTGGAAATATTTGTTTGAGAGAAATGGTTTTCTGGATGGGTTTTTACAGCTTTTTGGAAAAAACATGTTCGATATTGAGAATTCCAGATGGGCCATTTTGATTATTATCCTGATGTATCTGTGGAAAAATATCAGTTTTTCGATTGTCCTTTTCTGGTCCGGGATAAACTGGATTCCGCAGATCTATCATGAGCAGTGCCAGCTGGATGGAGCTACAGGGCGGCAGGAATTCCAATATATTACATGGATCTTATTAAAACCAACGACGTTAGTTGTGCTGTTGATGTCGATCGTGAATTCTTTTAAGGTTTTTAAAGAGATCTATATGCTGTATGGGGCCTATCCATCACCGTATGTTTATATGCTGCAGCACTATATGAATAACCAGTTTTTGTCACTTAATATGCAGAAATTGTCTGCTGCAGCATGGTGTATGTTTCTCATACTGGGAATCTTTCTGGGCATCATTTATCGGGTCCAGAGGAAGAATCTGGATTATTTGTAAAGATCTTTTGTGGGTGATTTTATGAAAAAGAGATATTCGAATTTTTTCGAAAAGCTGATCTGCATGGGAGCTGTCATTTTGGCAGTCATTCCGTTGTTGTTTGTGGCTGGAAAGTCGGTACAAGTTCCAGAAGAGTATCTTATATTGCTCTTTAAGAGACCTTTGTATTTGCGGATGATGTGGAATTCCCTGATTATTACTATTCCGGTTTTGATTGGACAGCTTTTGCTTGCACCGCTTGCCGCATACGGCTTTTGGCAATGCAGGTGGAAATACAAGGAGATTTTGTTCTATCTTTACATGATTGTCATGCTTATGCCGCTGCAGCTGACTTTAGTGCCAAATTATTTAGTGGCGAATTGGCTGGGCATTCAAAATTCGTCCTTGGCAATTATTCTTCCGGCAATGTTTCAGCCATTGGGGGTATTTCTGATTCGTCAGCAGATACAGGATTTTCCGCAGGAAACGTTAGAAGCAGCCAGACTGGACGGAGCCAGCGAATACAGAATTTATCGTTCCATTGTAAAGCCTAATTTGAGTTCAGCCATTGCTGCTGCATTAATCCTGATTTTTATTGACAATTGGAATATTGTAGACCAGGCGGTCATTTTTTTGAGAGAGCCATATCAGCAGCCGTTATCCGTGTATCTTTGCCAGATTTTAGAGGAACAGCCGGATATCTTTTATGCAGCGTCCGTTTTTTACGCAGTACCAGTTTTATTGATATTCTTAATGGGACAGGACTATTTGATACAGGGAATCAGTATGTCCGGTGTGAAAGCGTAGAGGGGAAGAAAGTACGATGAAGTTCAAAAAAATAAGTATAGGGTTAATCGCTCTGTGGTTTCTGTTTTTAACTGCCGCAACGTTTTGGTCGGTCAAAGAAGAGAACAAAACGCTTCCTTCCGTCTGGACAGAGGAGGCACAGGAAGGCAGCATTGAGTATGAATTTCCAGTTGATTTGGAAGTAAGCGCAGCTGATCAGGCAATTGGCTATATCAGCATGTATGATAACGTTCCGGAATCTTTGCTGCAGGAGGGCAGAGATCTTCTGGTTGGAAAAGTGTGTTCTGTCATTCGAAAGGATGATTTGTATGAGCTTACGGTAGATCTGTATGAAAAACATTCGATTGGTGAAAACGTTGAGGGAAAAATCGAAATCACTTCTGAAGATGTTTTTCCAAAAGTGATCACACGGCAGGCGATTCATGAAGGAGACTTTGGAAAAACGTGTGTCTATTATATTAAGCGTCAGAAGGGAGCCTGGGGGTATGAAAATATTCTGGAAGAAAAAGCTGTGACATGTTTTCCAAATAGAAATTCAGATTTCGTGGTACTTTTATCAGAAGTAGACGAACCGATGGTCGTAAGCACATCAGAACTGACAAATGGAGAACGGGTGAAATTAACAGAAAAAGATTAAGGAAAAGAATACAGCCTCACTACCGGGACTTTCAGGGGTGAGGCTGTTTCATTATGTTCTATGCATGTGCCGATTTATACAGGCTTTAAAACACATTGTCATCCGAATAATGCGTCATGATACCTTTCGCATTGTAGCCCAATATATTCCGTAACTTATCAATTGCATTTGCTTCTATATATTGATTATGCCATAACCGCTTCATAAGAACTACGGTCCTAATCGTAAGAACTGGAAACATTGTGAATGACAATGAAAAATGTACGACTATCACCAAAGCCGGAAGCCTAGAAACAGGAGATGCGACCTTGACCGGCATTTTAATGGCGCTGGTGGCAGGATTTTTCGGTGTGCTGGAAGAAACCGTCCGCAGAAAAAACGCCAGTAATGCGGTGGTAATTTAAAAAATATGGAAACAAGGAACGATATAGCTTAACGGCTATGCCGTTCTTTGTTTTTTACTTAAGTACATGTTAGAAATTCCCTGGTATCTGACAATCACACATTATTTTTGCGTAATTTAATGTGTGTTCGTCGCTTTACAGTTGACAATCACACATTATTTCAATATAATATAATGTGTGATTGTCAAAGAGGGGTGAGAAACATGAATGTTAAGGAGAAAATCGAAGAACTGCGAGAAGCGTCAGAGGACGGTACGATTACCGCAGCGCAAGTAACAGAAGCCGGACTGCACCGCAGCGTTTTACAGAAGTTTGTCAAGAGCGGCGAGATATACCGCTTCGGGCGTGGCCTGTATGTGTGGAGCGACGTATGGGAGGATGATTTCTACCTTTTACAGCGAAAGTATGGGCGCGGAATTTATTCGCACGATACTGCTTTGTATCTGCGGGGCTATTCGGATCGTACCCCGGCAAAATATACGATGACCTTTCCCAAAGGCTACAATGCTTCATCCTTGAAACGGGAAAATCTAATTGTCAAGCGCGTTGTGCCGGAGAACTATGAACTTGGCAGAATTGAAATGAAATCCCCATCCGGCAATCCAATTCGTGTTTACAATTTGGAACGGACGCTGTGTGACATCCTGCGCGGCAGCGGCAGTGATATACAGATTGTCGGAGAAGCTATGAAACGCTATGCAGCATCCAAGGATAAGAACATTCACAAACTGATGCAGTACGCAGACCAACTTCGCGTGAAGCCCAAGGTGTTGCGCTACGTGGAGATTTTGCCATAATAAAAACTTATCTACAGATCGTCAAAAATATTGGAAAATAGTGGTATAATAATTGCACGTGCTTTTAGAATACTATAAGAAGGAGGATTTGATATGGAAAATTTGATGAGTGTAGCATCATATGTTTTTAATCGTTATCAAGAAACAATGGGTGAGAAGATTGATGAAATGAAGCTTCATAAGCTGCTTTATTTTGCGCAAAGAGAGTCAATTATCCAAAGAAACGAGCCGCTTTTTTCGGAAGATTTTTATGGATGGAAATTTGGCCCAATTCTTAAAGAAATAAGAAGTGCGTATCGCGATAATACTTTTTTAAATGAGGTTGACGGAGAAACCGTTTCTAGAATAAAAGATATTATGGATAAGGTGTTTGAGGATTATGCTAGCAAGGATTCTTGGAGTTTGAGCAGATTGACACACGGGGAATTATCTTGGAAGAATTCAAGAATAGGGGTTCCTGATGGGGCGAACAGTGATAATCCGATGCTTCTTGATGACATTATAAAAGATGCGGAAAGAATAAGGCGGAGAAGAACTGGATTAGCCAACTTAGGATTGACATAGGAGATATGTCTTTATGAGGATTACAACAGAACAACAAGCTATTCTTGATGATTTAATCTGTGAAAGACTTAGGGACAATCCGGATAGCGAAAAACTAATGATGTCTTTTCAAAATGAAAAAGGTTCTTTAATTGTGGATTATTTGAAGCAGCGCGCTTTGGATGAGGATTTAGAAGGTAGTACCGCTTTTTATATTGTCAGGACAAAAGAGAATGATGTGCTAATGTTCTTCTCGCTAAAGTGTGGCGAGGTGTTTGATCCGTTATCTGATGAAGATGAAATATCCGAAGGATTTGAAGAGTATTTGATTACACTTCAAGCACTAAAAAATGCGGAAGCAGATCCAGAAGCACAAAAACGAGCAGTCAGTAAATTAAAGGAATTAAGTAGTAAAAAGGGACTTCCGTTACATATTGTTTTAAACGATATTTTAAGAAAAGCGGAATATAAACGCCAATTTTTGAAAGAATTAAGTGCCGATAAAGAGAGTGAGCAAAATGAAAAAATTTCACGTGTAAATAGAACTTATGCTGGAGTAGAATTAGTGCACTTTTGTACTAATGAATGCTGTAGAGGAATTTGGAAAAAGTTGGGATTTTCCCATTCAATGGGAGAGGTGATCTTTTGGGATAAAATTGTTCCCAAACTTTTTGATGTTCAAGAGATAGTCGGATGCGAGTATGCGTTCCTCTTTGCAGCAGACCTATCAGAAGACGGAACTTTAATTAACTATTATAATGTTTCTTTAAAGTTTAAAAATGATGCTGTCGTAGGGACAAATAAGCCGCGTTATGATTTTGCATGTGCATTTATGTGGCAGAAGCTGAGTTCTTTAAAAGAAAATCGAGAATTATATTTTGAAAATTTTAATTTAGATGAGAACGAAGATGTAGTTTAGAAATTATTTTGTAATGAAGCTTAGCGTAATAGCTAAGTTTCATTTTTAGTGGTGAATATTTGGGCGCTGTCAAGGATTGGACCCTGTTGACAAAAGCAAAAATTCCTTTTACTTGAATGCAAAAAGGCCGTAACTGCTCTTTGTGAACCGCATCCCGTCAAGAGGACAGAGAAAAATTATAAAATTTTCCCGACTGGCAGCTTAGACTGTCAGTCGCTTTTTTATGCAGCGAGATAAAGCAGGTGCTTTTCCATGGGCGTCAGGATACCGAGCTTGCGCTGTACTCGGCGCGTGTTGTAATAGCGAATGAAATTCTCAATCATATCTCCTATTGCTTTGGTAGATAATGTACAATAAGTTGCGCAAATTGGAAAATGCATAAAAGAAGACATAGCTTGCAGGCTCTGGTAGAATGAAGTTACCACACACCATTCTGAAAGGAGACAGCAAACTATGTCCGAGAAAATTGTACAGCTAAACGAGGAAGTAATCAAGGGCCAAATCAAGGAATTGGTTCGCGGCAGCGTGGAGGAAACCCTGAACGAGCTGCTGGAGAAGGAGGCGGAGTCCCTGACGCAGGCGGCCCGCTATGAGCGCAGCGAGGCCCGTCAGGGCTACCGCAGCGGCCACTATGACCGGAATCTCACCACAACCTCCGGTGACGTCACGCTCCACATGCCGCGGCTCAAGGGCGTATCCTTTGAGACGGCCATCATCGAGCGGTATCGCCGCCGGGAAAGCAGCGTGGAGGAGGCCCTCATCGAGATGTACCTGGCAGGCGTTTCCGTGCGCC
>ENA-ORNP01000593-ORNP01000593.1-human-gut-metagenome-genome-assembly--contig:-NODE-593-length-42664-cov-7.163580_pt1 | contig 42664 bp, 52 predicted proteins | sample MGYA00242119_ERZ509030 | MGnify/ENA primary metagenome ERZ509030 (study PRJEB26280, sample SAMEA2338708) | human gut metagenome | biome: human gut; feature: human-associated habitat; material: faeces... | reverse complement strand
CTTAGCATAGACATCACAACAAGCATCTCCTTCTTTACCATAAGTAGGCAATGGAACAGATTTATCTTCACGCCATACTTTAACAGAGACATTATCAATGTCTCGTTCTAGTTTATCGAAGAGTTCATCTTGAGTTAATAAACCACTGTTAAATTCAATAATAGCATTAGCTATTGCTTTACTTAATTTACTCATTATAATTATTGTTTTTAAATTTATGATAAGGACAATCAGTAGGACTACTAGGCTTGTAATAACTAATATATGACATTTCTTCGTTATCACAAACATATACTTTATTTCTATATAAAGTAATTTTCTTTCTACTAGATAAATAAGCACAATTACCACAAGTTCTGACTTTATTCTTCTTTTCCATATAGATACTTTAATAAATGAACAAACCTGATTATAAATATTACAAATAGAACATGACCTAATATTGGAACAAAGAATAAAGCACAATTAAGAGTAACTGTACTTATTACTTCATCATCTAGTCTTTCCTTAGTAATCTTTAGTGCTATCCAAGTTATTATAATCTGAATAAAACATTCTATAACAGGGACATCTAATAAGATTGTTTTTAACACGGTTTCTAACTCCATTCTTTACCACAATTAATACACTTAAAAGCAATTGGGTCATTTTCCTCTTCCCGTGGAACTTCTTCTAGTCTAGCACCACAATTAGGACAACGTGGAACAGTAAATAACCAAATTAGTTTCTTAATAAAATTCTTTATTCCCATACACCAGCCAAAGCATAATTAAGAGCTTTAAGACTAGTATTATAGTCACCCTCAAATACAGTATTCTTTAAACGAAGCTCTTCTGTCTTATAGTCTTTGACATTAGAGAAGTAACCAGTAACGGCATTATAAGCACCATAAGCAGTACCTGCTATCTGTCTTTGTCCAACACCTTCTTGATAATACTCGAAAGTATCACAAAGAGTATTTAGTTTCTGCATAGATATTTCAGCAGCTTCAAAAGCAGAATTGTTTCTTCGGAATAAACCGTTATATAGATTCAATTCATCTACTCTTTCAAATTCTTCCCCTGTAAGGAAAGTTGCCGACAGATACTTCTTTACTTCTTCATCCGATACTTTTGTCTTAAACAACACTTTGTACATGTCTTCTTCTTCTTCTATCTTACGTTCAGTAAGACCGAGTATTTCAGGAACAGTAAGTATCTTACTATTAACACCTTTATTATGTCTGAAAGATATATAACTTTCAGCTGATATTTTAGCAGAATGAAGAGCGTTCATACAAATAACTCTTACAGGAGTAATCATCATTTGTACAGCACTACCACCATCATGACTATTAGTAAAGACAAAGTAATGTTGAATAGTATCATTAACACCACCAATATTAATATCCTTGTCAAAACTAGCTGACATAAATATCTTTTGTCCATAACCAAAGTAACCTGCTCTATCAAGTTTAACTCTACCACCAAGAGCATCATCGAAGAATCCGAAAGCCATTTGATTTTGTACTACTTCATAACGAGACTTTACTTTCCCAAGAGGAATATTAGAATCTGTACGATAAGTTGCAAATTCACCAGGAACATCAACAAATTCAAACCCATTAACTACATTAGGAAATATAGAACCGTCACGACTAGTACCATTATCGTGTGCTGGCATTTTAGCAGATAGCTGACATTTAGCAACTGTATAATCGAGTTTAGCTTTTACAATAGCTTCTTCTGTTGTCTTACAATCGCTAACATCTATACCTATTTTACCTCTCCAAGCAATTCCTTTTGCTTTGAATTTACTTCTATAACTTGAATCTCTAAAGTTAAATTCCATAATTATATGTATTTACTGATTTCTATCATAGCTTGTTCACGAGTACATCCAAAGGCATTCATTATTCTTTGAATAAGTTCTTCTACCCAATCTTCTACTTCAAACATATTACTTAATTATTAATGATGTATTACTTTCTTGTTTAGCAATAGTAAGGTCAGCATCCATACTCAAATTAGCTGCGATAATAGACTTACTAGTACAAGACTTAAATTCTACCTTATGAGGATTTTGTCCAATCCATTGAGCAAGATTAAAGTTAGTAACATTTGCAAGTTCTGATAGACGAATATGAATTGATATTTCAGTATCAATAGAGAACACATCGTCAACAGTAACATCTACAAATGAAGATTGTTCAGATTCCTGCTCCTCTATGGGGGAACTTTCAGCTTTCATGTGAGCACTGATAATACGAGATAGATACTCAATACTAAGACTTTCTTTAATTTCAGTACTCGCAAGATATTCAGTAACTATATCCATAAAGTGTCTGATAATATCAGCAATACGAACATCGTCTAACTTAGTAACAGTAGTATTACGAGAATAGACCTTATAAGTACTACCTTCAATTACTTTGTTACCGGATTTACCAGTAGAACCAAACATAAGAACCGCTTCAAGAACCGCATCTTTAAGACGTTCAAGAGTATTATTTCTTGTTTTCTTAATTTGGTTAACACGAGCAACTTCGTCACTACATTCTTTAACGTCACACTGATAACGTTTAATTACTTGAAGATAATCTCCAATCTTGTCTTTAAGATTATCTTCTGTAATACCTAGTTTAGCAACAATTTCTTCTGTTGCTTCACCTTCTTCGAGTTGCAAGATAATATCCTGCAACTCTGCTTTAATACTAAATAGACTACTTCCCATTATGTTTTGGTTTAAAAAACGGTTTATTTTCAGTACTGTAACAATAGAAACTATTAGGACATCTCATACTTCCGTACTTTTCACAATTAGAGCATGAACGAGTAACTTCTTTATCCTTTATCTTTAATAGTTTCTTTGCTAGCTTCTTTAGGTTTTTCATATTCTTCTCTAATTAATTTATTATGTTCAGAGATAGCTTTCATAATAAGCTCACGAGAATCCCAAAGACTTTCAGCACCAACGCTTAGATAATAATGTTCAAGTACTTGTTCATTAGACATATTTTGGAAGTCTATAATATGAGGAGTAGCTTTAATAACATCATCAAACTTATTGGTAACATCGTTCAACAGATTATATAGTTTACTACGAATAACTACATTATCTGTATTATTCTGTCTTATTCTAGCAATAAGAGCAGGAATTATCTCACTATTATGCATTATCTAATGATTTAATATATTTAATAGCTTCATCACGAGAATCACACAGTTTATCCAATTCAATACTGCGTTTCCAACCATCTCCTTCATTAGTAATAACAGTAACACCATATTTACCTTTAAAGGTTATACCATTTACTTCTCTATTATAGAGTCCGTGTTGATTATCTTTTTCAGAACAACTAAGTTCTATAATATGATTACCAATAGTATGATAACTATCAACAATGGGAGTAAAGAAATTACTTCCTTTAACTATACTTTGGAATATCTTAGCTTTTTCCATATTTACTTCCAGTTTGATTGCGACACCATTCAAGATTAGACCAATGATTATTAGCACTATTACCGTCCTTATATCTAACATATTTATATACGTTAGGTTTAGGATTAGTAACAAATGCTTTAGCAACGAGAGTAGCTATAAATAGCTTAGAACTATTACCATTATGAAACAATGTAACATGAGGTCTTTCACAACCTTTACCGCGATACCATTTAAGATAACGCATACGATTATCAGACCAAACTCTTCCATCTTCTCCTATACAATAATTAGGAAAATTAGGAATAGTAACAAATCTAACTAAATTTTTAACTTCTTCCATACTTTCTATTTAAATAACGTGCACGTTGTTTAGCTTCTTCATAAGAATACACTTTCCTACGCTTAGCAAGATGGGTAAACAAATCAAGAGGAGCATAAACACCAGCAGTCCTTTTAATCTTACCATCAAGATAATTGTCGATTTTCTTAGATAGTTCTTCACGGGTTATTACAATATATATGAATCTAATATTGTTTCTATATACAACATTATCATCAGGTTGTTTAACTACTATATATTTAGCTTTTATCTGCTTTTTCTCCATTATCGGTTTTACAAATATAATCAATCTTATTATCAGAGCAAAGAAAATCTTACTGTTTTTCAGCATACGCAGAAAAACGATTCTAAGGCTTGTCATTAAACGTAAGACAAAAATAGTATAGTTGTTAAGGTTAGCATAGTAAATCGTACAGAGACAAAATATCGGGTATTCTCGTTGATTTCCCCCATAAAGAAGTGTCGTTACTGTATACTTCCGACAGTCCTCTTTGAGTATAAGCTAACGATTTATCTCACAATCAGAGTATATAATAGAAACACTAACTTTACAAGGGAATAACAAAAAGCCCTACTGCTAATCTCTCGACTAACAATAGGGCAAGGTATCAAACCATGACTTACTTTAACAACTTATATACTATAAGGGTATCATCCTCTTCTTCTTTTTCTAACTTAACGTTAGTATCAGATGTAACACGAAGGCTTCGTATTATATCAGAAGCATTAACAGAATAATAACCATAATCTGAAACAGATACATTTCGGCATTGACCTTGAACATCTTCTGTAAGAAAACCTAGATATATTGATTCTTGTCCTTCCACTGGGTCGAACTTAACCATTAATAACATCTTTAGTTTATCTTTCAGATGTATATCTTTTATTATCAGTTTCTTCTTCTTATAGTCTATATAAGATTTATTATAATTAACTTTCTTCTTCGATATTATTTGGTAATCCAGTAGGCTCATTATTAAGTATTTTAATTAAATTCCCGTGATTCGGGACATTCTTCACTCCTGACCTACATCTATATTCGACAAACGCTGTCTTACCAATAAGTTTATCTTTATTAAGAAGATAACTTTCACGAGTAGAAGCATCACCAATAGGCATACATTCAAAGGTTTCACCATTAACATCATTACGAAGAACGAATTTACTAAACTTAGGTCGTTTAGCTCCTTCGGGAATAATATCAATAATCTTGAATTTACCATCTAGTATTGGTTTACTTTTGTACATAGTAGAATTACGTTTGCCAAATTGATATGTAGCATAAGGATTACGAAGAATAGCTCCCTCGAACTTAGCTTCAACAAAGAGGTCTCGATATTTAATAATATCTTCATCTCCATTAAGATTATCGTAAGTATGAATAAGTACGAAACGTTTCTTATTATTCATGTGATAATCAAGAATAGCTTTAGCATTAACGTAATTAGGCATCTTAAACTTGCCAAACTCTGACTTCAATAATGATATACGACTAGTTTGAATCATATCATCAATAGCTAAGTCGTAACACCAAAATTGAAGAAAGCGATTATATGGACTCTTAAGATTCTCGGCAGCACTTAGAATATCATTTAGTTCAAGACCGGGAATATATAACTCTCCATCTAATACTAAATTATCTTCTAACATACGATTGAACTGTCTGTCTGTAAGTACTTCATTCAGTATTACATTCTCTAATACTGGACACTTATATTCAAGTCCTTTACGACTACGAAATACAAGTCCTTTAGTTTTAAAGAATCCTTCACCACGCATAACAGCAGATATATTACAACGAACACCATTAATCTTCATTTGAGCTAATAGTCCCTGTTCGTTATTATATTCATATATCTTAGCTAACATAGGAAGAACAAAACCTTCATTATTAGTATTGTACTTAGGAAGATAACAATCAAGATAATTAAATAAATCATCTTCATTTGTTATTTCAGCAGGAGTATTATCATATAATTCTCCTAATTCAGTACCACCTTCTCTACGTTTAGCAGCAACAATAGTTTTCCATTCTTTCTCAACACCTCTAGGCGGAATATATTCAGATGTAGTACCTGTCTTACCAACAATACCATACTTTAGAATTATCTTATGACCTAGTATTTCTGCTGACCAAAAGATAGGTTTACCTTGTGCATTACGCTTATAAAGAGTAATACTTTTCGATTCACTCATACTTCTTCAATTTTATATTTATTAGGTTGTTCACGCATAAGACCAATAGCAACTTCTCTATCTATTATCATAGACTTATTAGTATCTATAACAATAATCCTAACTTTAGGATTAGGAGAGGAAGATGTAACAGATTTCCGCTCCTTTATGGGGGAAGATTTGGTAATCCGTTTACTAGTCTTATTAGTTCCCTTTTTCTTTTCGTAAACAATAGGAGGATTAACTTCTTCATATTTAAGATTAGATTCATGAATCTTTTCAAGAGATTCTTTATCGTAACCTATATATATAAGAGCAGCCATTATCCATCTATATCTAAAATGAATAGTTTGAATATAAGGATAATTAGGTAAATCTAATTCATGAAGATAACTAGCAATAGTATCGGAAGTACCGTTAACTTTAAGATTATGTTGAATCATCCTTATATCAGAAGCATCTAACTGATAACTAAACGGATTTACGTTGTTTAACTTCATTTGCTGTAAGTCTTACAATTATATACTTTTTAGGTTTACCTATTCTCGCATGATAGAACTTGAAACACTTTAGATAATCAGTACTTTCAGTCCACTGTATAAAGTTTCCTTTAGATACAGATGTATTAGTTTCATAATTAAACTCTCTTGGAATCTTATGACTACTATACATATCTTTATCTAAGTAATTCTTAATGATAGCTAAGTGTTCAGGATTATCAAACTCAAAGTTACCATAAATCTTTATCTTAGAAAAGTCAATTGGTGTACCGTCAGAAAGAGAGATACGAATTAAAATATCAGGATTATCAACCATTTGTTGTCTGACATCATCAAGATACTTCTCTTCTTCATCTGTTAAAGGATACATAAAATAATAGCTATAAACATTTCCGCTATTACCGAAACTGTTTATAGCTATTCTCTTTAATGGAGCAAATGAATTAAAATCAATTACTCTACGTTCTTCTTGTGCCTTTGGAAATGGCATATATTCTTCTTCTCTACTCATATTCAAATAATGATTCAGTTTGTTCTATAAACGAATTAATAGTTTCTCTTGAATACATACTAACTAACTCTGAGAAATCTTTAGCACCATAACTTCTTGGAATAACAATAGGTATAATACCATATTCTTTTCGTAACCTACTAGCACCACGTACTCCTGTTAAATCACAATCAAAAAAAGAAATAAGTATTCCATTGTCGTTTAGCTTAGATTGAAGCCAGTTATATTCGTAATCTTTGAGAACATAGCTCTCCGAAGTAACATTAATTACTCCTATTTGAGACTCTGACAAATTCCCCCGTAAAGGATAGGAATGTAACCAGTAACTTAATGCTAGATTGTCCTTATATGATTTAGTAATAATAATTATATCATACTTAGGTTTATCAAGATTAAGTATTCCAACAAGACCATTATGATTAGTTATAAACTTGATTTCTCCCTTACTTCTATCTCGAAGAGGAAAATAACATTCGATATTATAAATACCGTTACTATCAAGTCCAGTAACATAAGCATAACAAGGATCTGATTCCTTATATGTATATTTAGGACTAGGTTGACAATACCTATTAATATACATTTGGTCAACAGGATAGACAAAATGAGTATTAAGCCAATGTAGACTAACTCCCCATTTTCCCCAAATATTCTTATCGTTATTAGTCCAAGTTCTAGTAGCTATTTCAATAATTGGTTTACTAGCTTTGATTTTAGATATTACTTGTTTAAGTAAGATTTCATTCTCTTCATCTACTTCTCCGTCATATATTATCTTACGGAAAGTATAAGCTATATGCTTTAATATATAATAAAAATCTGCCTTATTAGCAACATTTATATGACGACCAGTTTTAAAACTTAATACATAAGCTACTAGGTCGAAACAATCACCAAAGAAAGAACCATTAAAATCACGAGCTTTTAGCTTATGTTTATTATTGAAAGCAAAACCAAATGTTGGATGATTATCAACACGTAAAGGAGAGCAAATAAGTTCATTATTTTCTACACAATTATTAACTACGGATATAGGTATACCCATATATTTAGCCATAATCATTTCTTGACTAACTTTAGATAATATAAACTCTTTTGTTAAGTCTTGTCTTATTCCTCTACGCATAGTATAACTAGATAAAATAAGCCTAGCTTTTACACTAGGCTTATAACATTATTAACGAAATATATTTGGATTACTTAGAATGGAAGTCCACCATTATCTTCTGTTTCAGGAGCAAAAGCAGAACTTTCAGTAGAAACAAATCCACCTGCTACACCACCTGCAAAACCACCCATAGGCATACTCGGATTAACAATTCCTGCACCCATAGGAATACCACCAATACCGGCAGCAGTTCCAAGATTAGGAGCTTTTCTTTGTTTAGATTGTACACCTTCCATTGGAGCAATACGTTCTTTAGTAATGTCAAACATAAGACTTGGTTCTTTGAAATGATTGGCATCAATCATGAACTGTTCTTCAAAGATTCCTTGACCTACAATATTTGGGAATACCAAATCGCCTTCTTCTGAACCTTGACCGGAGAAAGCCCAATCACCTTTGTTCTTATAATAACGATTAAGTCTGAACCAGAATTGTCTAGGTTTACCTGTCTTATCGAGTAATGCAGATTTACCATTTTCTCCACCTGTTTCAACAAGTTTAACTACATTGTCAAACAGAACTCCCCAAGCCTTGATAACATCTTCTACTTCAACCGGTTCATACTGACCATTATCGTCATAATCAACATAACCAAGTTCAAGCATTTCAGATTCTTCATCAGTCATTTCACGACCTTTGAATACAACCACATCAAGGAAGTGTTTTATCCAAGCAAAGTCCATATTAATAAACTTCTCTTTAGCACCGCCAGGAATATAGTCAACATTACTTTCATAGGGCCAAAATGTCTTACTAGCAACACGAACATCAGCAGGATTAGTATGAAGAGAAGTAGCTTCAATAACAAGCTGTGGAATAGCTTTTCCTGCAAATGCTGGACGCATATTGTTATCTTCCTTCATAGTTACCCAAGCAACACGAGCATGAAGATGTCCAACAAATAACCAAAGATTATTAATAGCATCTTTATGAGAGAATTTCTTACGAGCAGTAGTTCTTGTCTCATTACTAATACCTCTGCGACGCTTTTTAGTTGCAGTAGTTGCAGCATTATTAGCTGATTGATTAACTACTGGTTCTTCTACTTTAGCACTTTCTTCTTTTTGAGTACTCATAAAATTTGTTTTTATAAAGATTAATACTAGCAACAACAAGTTGTACAGGCTTGTTGTTTATTGCAAAGTTTCCAAATATAATAATTTTTTAAATCATAGCCAAATAAAAAAGAGCTAAATTCAATTAAGAATTTAGCTCTTTATAATCTAGCTTTTATCTAACCGGAAGAAGTTCTTATTTAGAAGATTGACGAGCAATCGGTTCTTCATCGGCTTTGAAAGAAATCTTATAAGCGTTAACTTCAACAGTTTCTTTTTCATCACCAATAACTTTACCAGTTTCAACAGCAACTACGAACGGTTCGTTCAAGTTAACTTCAAATACACGGTTAAACTTCTCTGCTTCGTCACCGAGATTTTCTTTCAATTCCGACCACATTGAAGAATCGGAGAAAGTCAACGGCAAACCAAGACCAGTAAGATTGGAAGAAGTAGAAGTACGAGCACCAGAGTAAGCACGAGTAGTAGGATTATAGTCATCAATAGTAACTTCTTCTACTGACTTACCAACTTCTTCTGCGATTCTTTCTTTGTTAAGTTCAAATGCAGCCGCTTTCTGTTCAGCAGTCATACGAACACCTGCAAGTTTGATTTCTCCGTTCTTCTCGAACAAAGGTACACCTTTACAGATACCATATTCACCGAAGTTCTGAATAAGAGCAGCACGAGCAGCTTCTGTACCAAACTCAACATTGTTCTCTTCGCACCATGCCATTACTTCGGCATCACGTTCAGCAATAGCTGCATCAATATCAGCAATATTACTAACAAACTGTACGTTATCACCGGGAACAAGACCCATGATACGAGTTACTGCACCTGCCAAGCTAAACTTAGCTTTAGTACTGTTAGCAGTCAATGTAGGTTCGTTACTAGCTTGCATTACTCTCTTACCGCTCTGAACGGCAGACATTCCAAAATGAAGTCCCATAGTTGTAAAAATTTAAATGATTAATAATTATTAATACTAGGCTTAAAGCCTATTGTTATCTTAGTTTTTGTCTTATTTCGTATCTATTGATTAGTAATAGTTAGACTTCTATTACTATCAAATCTCTACAATATCAGCATCACTGATATTCATATTGTTTACTATCTTAGCTTCTGTTGTTTCCATACAACCAAGTATAACATCAGCAGCTATATCACGAGCAGCTAGTGTAAACGCTCTATGTCCAATAAGAGTTCTCATATATTTAGTATATGTATCTTTACTAGCAAGTCCAGCAGTTACAGCGTCACTATAACTAAAATGTCCTATACTAGTAATAACTCTGTTATCTACTACACGAGTAAGTTTATATTCAGTAATATAATCACAAGGAACATTAGGTATTCGGAAGATTGGAACTAATCCTTTAGCTGCAAAATCTTTAGCTTGTTGTTGATTAGCTGCAACTCCGAACTTATTATTTAACTGATATTCCTTATATATAGTACCATTATAATCTTGATAATTTCTAACTGGATAAATACCAATTTCATCATTATCAGAACTAGCATTAAATTCATCAGCTTCTTTCTTGCTTTTGAATCTCCTACAATACTCTGGTATCTTACTATCAATATAAACATTATTACCGTCTGTATATTCATACAGAGCTATATAATCTTTAGTGCATTCCCATGTTATAGCTGCCTTCAATAATAACGCTTTAATTAAGTGAACGTCTAATGTAGTTTTACCATTAATAACTCCTAGGTGTTCAATACAACTAGTAAATGGTAAACCTAGTTCTTTAGCACGACTATATATTGCAAGACCGTCTTGAATAGTCTTAATACCGCACTTATCACTAGACATTACTGATTTCAGATACAACTCTAACTTACTCCTATCATCGGGATTGTAAATGTCTAGGGTATTCAGAGCAGAAGCCATAACCATACTATTATTATTAGTAGGTTTTGCTTTTGGTTCTGTCTTAGCTAGAGTTTTTTCATTCTCTGTCTTTACTTCTTCCATTATTTCAAAGGTCGCTTATTGATTACTCTACAAAGATACTAATTTCTTTTATAACTCCAAAGATTAGCATCTATTATTCTCCTATTATGAAATCATTTTCACTATCTTTAACTATTTCATAATCTTTTCCTCCTTTCGTTTCTGCTAGCTTCTTTTCTTCATTCGTACCTTTACAATATACCTTATATATTATATTAGGTACGGAACTAAAAGATAGATTAGGTATTCGATATTTTAAGTCTCGTATTGAGCTGCAAAGAGGTGAAGTGAAAATCACTATATCCACAACTCCTATAAAGCTCGTATCAATAGAATTATTTGCCGACAGTACTTTCATATAGTCGTCATTAAATAGCTCCAAATTTCGCGTCCTCTGTGCTCTTGCCTGCATGATTACTGGCTGTCCGATTTTAGCTCCCGTCTTATATACTTTCGGTTTACCTTTCTTATCATAAGCCTGTATTCCTTCCATATCATTATGATAGTTTCCGCAATAGTCATATTGTAGAATACTCATTCCAGTTTGGAATATCTCACCATTAGTCATAATAGATTTACCTTCATATTTTATATTAGCATTTAGGTACTCTGTTATCTTACCAGCAAACACTCCATTCTTTGAAATAATAAGTATTCTTTTGCCTATATTTTCCTTAACTATATCAAGTATTACATCTAGCTTAACAATATTATCAGTAACTACCTTAGTACGTTCTCTAATAATATTATAAGTTTGAGTAACTCTCTCGACTAAAGCACTAGGATTATATAGTTCATCAATCTTACGACACATTGCATCTGTCATATCCATTTTAGCAGACCAACCATTACTCTCCGCTACTTGTAATCTACAAGTTTCAGCAGCAATATTAAGTCTAGTATTACCAACACGACATTCTTCTAACTTTTCAAAAGTACCAAATATAGTAATACTTTCATTAATATATTGGCTGCATTTATCATAATAGATTCTATCAGCATCAGTTAGAATAACACCCTTTTGGTACTCCTTTATGGGGGAATGAATAGAACGATTAATTAAGTGGGCATAATTAATTTCATATACTTTAGGAGCATACTTATACATAAGTACAGCATTATCAGCAACACTATCAATAGCATTAGTAGCAAGTAGTTTAAACTTAAAATAGTTACCACTATATTTCTCTGCAATCTTTCTGAACTTCTTTACATTAATAGTAATAAGTACATCTTTATGACTACTAGGACTAGGTTTATACGGAGAACGCTCAACATAATCACGAGTGAGTATAAGACATCGCTTATCAGTTATTAATTGTTTATGAATCTCTTTAAATTCAGAAGTATTATCAAGATAATAATTAATGTTAGCTCTATCTTCCATAGTCTCCGTTATAATAAGAGACGTTAAATCAGGAGTTTTAGCTACCATTTTATCTAACACCATTGTAACAAAGTTCATTACACTTAGTGGTTCGGATAGAATAACACTACCCACGCCTTTGTTAGCAGACCATTTATTAGCAGCTTCATTATAAATATCGGTTACATCATTCATAATATAAGTTGTTCTTTATAATTCTCAGGATAAACAAGAGCATAACTACGATTGAGAGGACTACATAGAAGAATAATATCTGTATATTCAATAGTATTCCAACCAATATCTTCAACAAAAGATAAGATTAAACATTCTAATAGTATATTATAACCTACTACCATTCCTTTAAAACTATCATAGTTAACTTCTTTCCCTAAATTACTTATACATACTTTTCTTATATCCATTTTATCAATCAAATAAAGTATTTCTCATTCCATAGTATTTCTTAACTAAACGTTTACCTTTACCTTTATTATTACGACTTTGTTCTATTGGCTCTATGATAGCCATAGCTTCATTATAATAATATAAGTAATTAACATTTAATTCAGATATATCAGTATCATCAACAATATTACATATAGAAACACGTTGACCTGCACATAGAGAACTTTTCTTAACTTGTTCTTCGTTACGCTCATTCCAGCCCATACTCTCAACTTTCATCAATGTTCCCCCCGTAGAGGAGATGTAAAACCTTGTATTCCTCTGCACTACATCTGTTCTTATCTTTCCGTCTACAGCATGAGTAAACTCTAGTCTATACTTATGATTAACATTTTGAGTACGACAGAAATCAAGAATAGATTTAGCATTTCTAAGAGTTTCCATAACAGGAGTACCATTAATAAAGTATTCAGTAACACATTTAGCTACAATAGGAGAATTATATCCTTTAGATAAATCCTCTAAGAACATCTTAGGATTCATTCTACCTTTGAACTTACTACTACCTCCCCGTTTAACAGTAAGATAACTATTAACACCTTCAGTTACATATTTTGTATAATATGTAAATTCTAGCTCTAATCCTAGATGTTTCTCCCACCAATGACAAATATCATCGGCAGTTTGTTCTAATTCTCTAGGAACAATAGTTACAATACCATCAGTATTAGCACTTATAACATGAATACCTGCAAGTTCAAGTTTCTCTATTAACATCAATAAGAATAACTGACCATTAATAGTTACTTGATACATTGCTTTCTTGTCACATAAGAATGACTTCTCACTTCCCATTTTACCAAATATACCAGCATTTGCTACAATCTTTAGACAAGCAGCAGCAGTAGCATGTTTATCTCTCTCCATAACATCAAGAGATTTATCTTTGGCTAAATGTTTATGTTCTAGTCGTTCATCAACAATAGTATCGGCTATGCGAAACCATGCTTTAGGAATAAGGTGTTTCTGACATACTTTAAGACTACGTATCATATTAGGATAATAACTTGCAACATCTCTGTCAACAATAATACTATCAGAATTTTCAACATATACAGCCGGAATCTCATTTGAATGTAAACCCCCAGTTGCGATGGTATAGGACGTGCCCATAAAGGTAAATTCCCTGTCAAATTCGCCCTTTTCTCCACGTAAGGTAAGGGAACGTATGTCTGACAAAATATCGTTCAATTCAGGGGTCGAAAATGCGATTTTATCTGACAAGATTTCGGAAACCAAAATTTTCCTACGTATTGTCTTAGTATCAATAAAGGCTTTAGGATGTAGACCAGTAAACTTACTATATAGTTTAACAATAACTTTATCAGCTATTGTACTTCTACTAGCAGAATACACATCTACCTTATATTCTTCACTAATACGATACCTTAAAAGAACTTCTTCCTGATTCATTCTGATTAGCTCGGCAACAATATATACATCATTGTCATTATAATCAGCCATTTCATTAAGATATTCTTTAGGAATAAATCGCTCAAATATATTACGATAATGAATATTAAGTTCTCTATCAGTCATTCCCTTTGCTTCGGGTAATCTCTCGTGATAATAATGTCTATCTAAATCACCAATAGGTGGCATAGTATACTCTTTTAGATTATACCATTTAATATTAATAGAAGTCTGTTTAAGACTTTTATGATAATGGTCTAGCCTAAAGATTTGGAACAAATCTAAATCCCTAAATGCCACGTTATTACGAAGTATAAGAGAAGTAAAATTATCAGTCCAAAGAGTATCATTATTAGAACTACGAATAACTCTCTGTGATGTTTCATATAAGAATGTGATTAACTTACTAGGCTTATCAAATTGATTATAATACATGAGCAATGCACTCAACATTAAGCGGTCGTACTTCCGATTATTATATCCGAAATAATCTGCTTTCTGTTGTAACCAATATAATAAACTGAATAAATCAGTATCATCATCTTCATATAAAACAAAACGTTTCTTAGGTATTGTTTCTAAACGTTGTTTTATCTCTGCAATAGTAAGTTTATCAACAAGAGGAATAGCTTTTCCATCATTATCGACACAATCACTAAATACTTTGAGATAACTACGTAAATCAACAAATACTACCGAGAAGTAATTTCTAGTTACTTCGACATCGTAACACATAGAGTTCATACTTATACTTTATTTATTGTCCATAACACAAATATAAACGATTTTTACATCTACTACAAGCTGTATATAATCTACGAAGGGTTTCATCTATATTTCCCCAAGGATTACCAGTTCTAGTATCAAATACAATATCATTTATGTCTACATACACATCAGCATAAGTACTTCCTTGTGCTTTATTTGCAGTAAGAGCAAAACCATAATCTAAATCACGACTGAATTTTATCTTATTAGTAGCTTTATCTAATAGATTAACTAATAATAAGTTTCTTTCCCTAAATTCATAGTATTCTTTCCAACGTTTAGTTCTATTATATTTATCAGCATTAATAGCATTATAAATATAAGATTCACCTAACTTATAATAAAGCATAGCATTATTAAAATCAGAATGGTCTACTACAAATAAAGGTTTAGTTCTATTACCACCATTAACTTGTATAAAGGTTACATTAAATCCATGAATATTATCTCTATTAGTAAAGTTCTTAATATCATGTATTATATAATCTTCAGAGTTAACAATAATAGTATCTTTAAAATCATCAACAAAAGTATTATAAGCCATTACTAAATCATTCTTGGTTAGAATTGCTTTAGCACTATCTTCGATAATACTCTTACGAATGAATTTGTTCCAGTCAGATACAGATTTATTAGTATAAGTAACAAGACGACAAGTATCAACATCTCTTGTAAATTCTTCATTATAGAATCCGTCTATTACAAGAGATTGAAACTCAAACGAACCACAAGTATAATAACCCTTAGTTTGAGTAGAATCAAAAGCATACCGATTTCTATTGATAAACTCTAGGAACTTCCAAGTTCTATTATCAATATCCTTTCTTAATATTCTTAATAATTCACTAACAGGATTACTTTCTTCTTGTCTTACAATCTGCCTAAGAGTATAAAACTTAATATTATCGAAACAACGTGAACGAGTTTCTTTAACTGGCATAAGCTGGTGCGCATCACCCATATAAATAAGCATACATCCAAACTGTTCACATTCTCTTTCTATTAGAATCCTAAGATTATTACCAATCATAGATGCTTCATCAACAATATATAGCTTATATTGTTTAATCTTCTTTTCAGCTAATGGGTCGAAAGGAGGATTATTAACATCAAAATCAGTAACATCTGTATTAAGTCTTAGACCTAAATCGCTAGCAACAGTAGATGTAGCATATCCAGTAGATAAACGAAGTACACGAGCAGCTTTATGAGTAGGAGCAGCAAGTCCAATAACAGATTTAGCTAAACCACATCTCTTTATTACTTCGCGTATCATATATGTCTTTCCAGTTCCCGCTGAACCGATAAGTGCACGTTTATAATCACCTGCAACATAACCTTTTTCTATAAAGGCTACAAGATTCTCATAAGCAATCTTTTGGTCACGAGTAAAACTATTTAAGACACTATCATCTTTCTTAGCATCATCAAACTTTTCAAAATTCATTGCATTTCAATAAAAATTTATCAATATTATCACGACATTTAAGAATATAACCTTTAACTGGTAATCCTATCTTAAATGGAATATAACAACTAGGCATAGTACAATAAGCATCAGTACATCTAACAATCTTAGTAGGTCTACCATGACTATCCAATGCACGAGTATATATTGTCTTAAAGCCTTTACATGAGTATGAACGTTCAGATAATGTAATAAGTTCATCAGTACCTTTAGGATTGAACTTATATTCATTGTTATGTAGAACAATAGTACCTACAACAATTTGCATTATTACTTTCTCACGAGGAATCTTCTTATCCTCATTAACTGCTGATAACTTAAAACTTAATCCCATAGCATCAAAGTTTAACTATTTGATTAGGAAGATACTGTATACAACACGCTCCTTTACGGGGGAATATCTTATACTTATCAGTATTCATAATCCTGGGTAACGGAATAATTTCACAACATCTATCATCATGAACATCTATAATAATGCAATGATAAGCATTAACATCTGCATCATGAGATATAACAGCTTTAAGTCCTTCAAAATATACATCAAACGTACTATCAGGATTAACACATTGTTTTAAATCTACAACCATATTAATTAGCTTTAGTTTTATATATTTCGTATAACTTACTAAATTCATCAGAAGGCATACATACAATAGGAACATTAGTATGCATTTGGTCTTTAGGAACAATACAATTTCTAGCAGTAACAATTCTATCATCTTCAACAAACATTGTTTCAAGAACTAAACAATTACCACCATCTAGTATTTCCTTACATTTTGGACAAATATAAATATTATCTGTACCAAATACAAGAAGCTCATCGCCACAAACTAGACATTTGCCAGTCGTGACAATGAGCTTACCATTATCTTGTTTAAACTCGTTGAGCTTGGGCATAACTAGGAATACGTCTCCTTTCTTCCATCTTAACAAGTTTAACACTAGTACTTTCAAGTACATTAAGAGTAAAAGCTACTAACTTATAGCTTCTCTCATGCTTTCCGAATTTAATTTTCTTCTTAATCATTACGTTTAGTATTTAATTATTATTATTTAATAGGAGCATCTGACCGCTCCGCTTCGCTCCGCTTATTCCCCCGTAGAGGAGTTGTGAATTGTTTAACCTTTTGCTTAATTTCATCTATAATAGCTTTATTCTTATCAATACTATCGTTACTATAAAGATTATAACTATGTGTTTCATCAATATTTCTATTAATATTAAGAACAAATAGATACATACTAATATAAGAAGTATTGTTAAGATTACAATTAGTATAAAGGTCACTAGAGAGTTTAGTACTATACAACAGACTAAGCTGTATTTTCTGTAACTCTCTAAACAATTTAGTAAATTCTTTCTTATTCATGTCGGTATATTAGTTTTAATTAATAATCATAGAAAAGGAGCAGACGCTTCTGCTCCAAGCTAAATAATTAATATTTATAAAAGTCCTAATTCTATCTCACGACAGTAATTTAAATTAGGGGTAAAAATTAGATTAAGTTCTGTTCTATCTCACGACAGTAATTAATAAACTTGTATTAAACACAAATACTATGTATTTATAGCTGACATTTTACGAAGAGGATTTCCCTTACTTCAACCATTTGGTCAATGTTTCAACTTAGATTAGTCATCATCAGAGCTATCAAGAAAAGAAATAGTGCGATTCTCACGAACAGCACTATTATAATTCCATAAAACCAATAAATACTATTCTCACGAATAATAGATATTACAATACGACAAATTTAATTTTAGTTTAACTAAAACAGATAAAACAAAATTGGCAAATTACTTATTATATATCTTTGTATAATCTACACAATAAAAATCAGGACAATCTTTAAGAAATAATTCACATATTCTACGAGCTTCACCTTTACTATTACCAGAGTAAAGAGTTTTAGCATTACCATTAAAAGACTTTCTTAGCTTATCATTCTTGTCTAGGAATACAAGATGATTTTCAGAACAATAGAATACAGAATAAATCGGAGCTTTACTAGCTTCATATTTAGCAAGAAGTTTATCATAAGATTCTTTAGCACTGTCTCTCATATCACTAATATATTTGATATAAGAAAGCATAATACTATCCCATTGTTCAACAGCTTTAATCTTATCTTCAATAGAATACTCACCGTCAAGAATATCTTCAAGAAGATTATTCAATCCTTTAACATTAAGATTTTCTAAATCTTCAAGAATAGCTTTATTAAATTCTCCTTTAATAAAAGCCTTACGATAATCTTCTTTAATAGAATCAATAAGATTAACATCAGAACCACTAGCTAAAGCACAAGCTAAAATAGCAGATATAATATCTTTCATTATAATAAATTTTTAAATTAGACAATAAAAAACTCTACTAATATTACTCTAGTCTCACGACCTGAATAATCTTAATAGAGTGGAAACCGACATTTATTTAACCCTTTTGTCAGATATTAATTAAATAGAGTACGTATCGGCATTATACTAAACGTAAAATAATAACTGCAACAGCTCCTAAAGCAATAAGAGAAGCAATAACAAAACCAACAGTATTATACTGTCTTTTAGCTTTAAGCTCTTCATAATCTTTGTTAGCTTTATCTAACTTAGATTCAAGAGATTTAATGCCGTCTTTAAGAGCTTTATTATTAGCTTCCAATTGATTCTTTGCAGAATTTAATTTAGAAGACATATTACGAAGTTCTTTATTTTCATGACAAACCGCTTCATACATAGTCTTATAACCATCAAGATAAGCATTAGACTTTTCATTAGATTTACGTAGACGAATAACTTCTGTCTTTAATTCGTTAACTGTTGGACGTTTCTTACTAAGAACATCGACTTCTTTCTTTTCATTCATAACTATTAGTATTTAATTAATCTTCAATATGAGTTATATCTAAGTCGAGGTCTATGTTATCCTCGCTTAGAGTATTTCCAGTATTCCAATTATTAGCCATTTCACAGTCGAGATAGTCTATATCAGCTACCAAACCACAAATAGGAAATTCTACACCTTCGTCATACATAATCTTAAATTTTGTAATACGGATGCAAGTATAGCAATAAATAATGGAAATACCAAACAATAATGATAATATTTAATAAACATTACTATGAGCTATTTCATATTTGAATTTCTCCACTATATCATAAACAGATATATTAGAACAATTCAATAGAGTATTAATAGTATTAGCAGTATGTTGGTCTTTACAAGTGATATTAAAATTATCATAATTGAACTTACGAACAACATTAGGACTAGCTTTATGAATATAATAAATATCCATAGCAGAGACATTGAAGTCTACAATATCATTTTCGTATTTATCTAATACGTCTTTAAGAGATATATAATATCTACAATCACCAATAGCTCTAGCAGCACTAGCAGTATCTTTAAATCGAATAAAGAAACCGGAATCAATAGAATTACGAATAGTTAGCCATTCAAAATCTAGCTCGTATTTTTTATATGGTTGAACATAAAGTCTCATATCATAAAGTGCTCGTCTAAAAACTCTTAAAGCATGAGTTCTTTCAGCTAGTCTAGAAGTCTTTTCTTCCAATTGTTTATCGAGCTTATCAATATCTTCTTTAGAACGACTTAATTGAGTATTGAGTTCCTCATTAACTTTAACAGTAGCATTAAGAGTATCTTCGATATTCTCTAACTTAATAAGACTATTAGTTTTCTCTTCAATAATCTTATCCTTCTTTACAATAATATCTTTATATTCATTTTCTTGCTCTTCGATTTGATTACGTAATTCGGTAATTCTATTACCGCTATTAGTAAGTTGTCCTTCAAGAAACTTAATACGTTCAGTTAACTCATTATTATTAGATTTAAGAGATTCAATCTCATCACAATCTTTAATAGTATAAGTATTGCCTAAATTAGCAATCTCACAAATAGAAGCAAGTGATTGAAAATCTAAATCAATAATACAACCGCTTTCTTCAACAATAACAACTCCATTAGTATGAGACACAAGAGTTATATGCTTTTTATCATTTACAATAGCTTTCATAAATACAAGTATTAATTATTAAGAATTTAATTTTAGAAGTAGACAGTCTCTATATAGAATAAGAGACGAATAGAACCAATAACTATTATATAAGTAATAATAGCTTGAATCAAAGAGTAATTGATACGAACTCTCTTACTAGTAAGATAGTTGAATATCAAATAACAGAAGAATAAGACTATCCAAATAAAAGATAGAAATATATAGAACTGGTAATCTGTCATGGTGAAGTAATATCAAATAATATTAAGAATATACATAAAGTAGACGCAACTATTATTAAAGCGAATAATGTAGTAAGAAGAGTAATCTTAGTGTTAATAAGAAACTCACTGCATTTAATAAGTGCGATAATAAATAGTAATGCTAAGGCAATAATATCGTAGTTAGACATAATAGTATAAGTTAATAAGTGGATAAGATAGAGAGTAAAAGAAGTACAGTAATGTCACTCCTTTATGGGGGAGAAAAGCGAGCTTTGCGAGCGGGACAACTCAAGCTACACAACAATACAATTATTAATAATGGTATTATCAATAATGTTACTTCTGTTATCAGTTGTAATACATAGTATTGTTATTACCGGAATCGCTCGAACTACTATTGTCAAAGACAATGGTAGTGACGCTCTAACAATAACAACTGCAATAACCAATAATAATATAATAGTAAGGACTAAGGATTAAGACTATAATAATAACTATTGGTACAATAATAGTGTGGACTAATATAAAAACCTAACTATTAGTACTATTAGTACAATAATAGGTCTATCATATTGACAATAATATCTTCAACTCTAAGACTATTAGAACAAAGTTCTAATTGGATTAGACAATTAACAACCAACAACTAGTAATAGTACTATTATATAAATATAATTAAAATCATAACTATCAATATAATAGCAACAATAATAGAACTAGGACTATGACTATGATAGTATCTAATAGTAGGATTATAAGATAGGATTAAAATCCTAACTATCAATATTATTGCTATAATATAAATAGGATTGAGAACTAGGAACTAGTTCCAAGACTACTAACAACAATAATCTATAACAATTAGGACTATTATATGATTCAAATTCTAACTCCATAAACGAAATGGTTTAGGTAATAGTTGTAACATTGTAGGTAAGAGAAGTGAGTTAGAATGAAGGAGTAGAGGTAGGAGAGGGAGTAGTCCCACTACTTAACCAACTCATCTCTCTTATCTACATCTTCTAACTATTCTTACTCCACTAGTATTATCTCACTCTATTGTCTACTCTACTATCTAGCTTAACGAGGAGCCTTAGCGACCCTTCCGAGCATTGATGTTGTCAATACTAGTAATAGTCTTGATACTATTGATACTATTTGTTGGTGTTGTTGTATGAGCTTCTTCCTATTGTCTACGACAATAGTCATCGTTGTTCAGGTAACCTAAAATACTGTACTATCGTACGTATTTTATCTAAGGTACGCACGCACGTAAATAACCAGATTCGTATATATATATATAATATATATATACTCTCTTCCAAAGAACGTGCGCACGTGCTAGAGTTAGTATTATTTATCGTACTTAGACATCTGACTAACTAGTTTACTTAGTAATCCTTTCAGTCTTTTGTCTATCTCTAAGACTTCTCCCCTTACTTTATTAACAGTATTAATAAGAGGTTGAGTTTCTATTGTCTCACTAGTACTATCACTATAAGTGACCTTTACTAATCCCTTATCTATTAGATTTACATCTATTATATCCTTTACTTTTTCTATTTCCATATTATTTTAATTTATCAGTTGATTAGCTTCGCTTATCAGTTGTAGCATTTCGCTTATCAGGTGACTAGTGTCGTTTCCAATCCCGATTGGCTTTGCCGGATAGCTTTGCCGGATAGCTTTGCCGGATAGCTTTGCCGGACGGCGAGCATAAGTCGAGAGTATTATCGAACACGTGCCGAATGGTGTATTCTTAGTTTAGTAGGAGAGGTTTCCCTCTCCTACGTAACTGGTTAAGCAGCACCCTCTGCATCAGGCTGGTATTTAGCCAACATGTCAGCCACGAGCATTTCGTCCGCAAGGGACAACGTACGCATACTAAGTTCGTACGGGAAATACTCGTAACGGTCGTGTTCATTAACACGTTCTTCACGAGACATTTTAGCGGCATACGGATTAACGAATACTTCACCTGCTCCAAGCACGTGTCCAAGCACGCTGATACGTGCCTTCTTGAAGATAACGTGCAACACTGACAACGGAGCTGTCATAACAGCGTTGGCAAGCATTGGCTCGCCCTGACCTTTGAGAATAGCTGCAAGCTGAATACGAGTAGTAAAGATATTACGAGTCGTAGACTCGACATAAGTACCACTAGCAGCATCTTTAACAAACTGTGGAATGTTGCGATTAACAACAATCGTAAGAGCACCAGCATAACGACTACTATTATCAATGATATTAGTAATCATTAAGCTGTCGTGATTCTCGAAATCAGGACGGTCAAGCAACAGACGAGTAATATCGTCTGCATCCTGTCCTTGATACTCGGATAGGTCAACGATTCTAGCATCGTTAACAGCTTCATCAACAGTATCAACTGTTTCAGCGTTAGCACTTGCTGCTTCAGCAGCTTCTTTTGCAGCTTTTGCAGCTGCTTCGGCTGCTAATCTAGCAGCATCATTAACTTTAGTCCCCATAATAAAAATGAAATTAAATGTTATAAATCAGTCGGCAACTGTTCAACCAATGTGCATCCCGACTACACGCACAATGGCAATATGTTTAAAGTCATTTGGTTTGATAGTAACTGCAATATGTTTAAAGTCATTTGGTTTGATTAAGCCAATAGTTCTTTAACAACATCGTTAGCATCTAGTATAAGTACTAACACTACTAATAGTATTAGAAAGCTATTCACATGGTTATCATACAACTTAATGTAACTTAGATGTATGAATACTGGTACACCTAGCATACTCAATGCTAAGTATACCACTTTTAGTTTATCACTAATATTCATACGTATCTAGTGTAATAACGTGAACAAAACTTGTCGTAGGTTTCACCTGCACGACCATACTTTCTCCAATCCCGCTTCTGTCTTCTAATAGCAGATAGATAAGTAGCAGTAGTCATAGCTACTGCTATTGATAACAACAATAGAAATATCATAAACATAAGTATTTAATTAAACATTATAGCAATATGTTTAAGGTCATTTGGTCTTGACGGGGGTATTGGAATTGGTTTGGAGTAGGGGGCGGTGAGTGGTAGGAGCTTCACCTCGATAAAAATATACTCACGAAAAATATATTTCTCCGGGGAGCAGCACTAGCAGTAGTAGTCCTTCTAGTAGTTTTAATAGTAATTTGAATAGCAGTCCTAATTCTATCTCTAATAGTAGTCCTAATCCTATTCCTAAGTTCATTATAAGTAATACTTCTAAATCTTTTCTTCCTAATAGTTCCAATAATCACATTAGTAGTACCTTGTTGTTTGTTGTTGTTAGTAGTCCAAAGTCTATTTTTAATAGACTTAGTCCTATTAGTCTAATTAATTCCTTTAAGTCCTTAATTGGTCTTACTTATATTATATAGTATTAGTTGTCTATTGGGTCTTATTGTGTATTACCTTTCTCCTCTTCTATCGAAGAGTCCGAAGATTTAGCATCAGGATTGTAAAAATAGAATGGTAAGATTTAGTCGATATTTTAGTTAAGTAGTGGACTTGCATTAGAGTGTGTACTAATGTGAACTAGTGTGAATGGATGTGAATTATATAGCGAATACAATTCTAAAGGTTTTTTAACGAGTTAGATATTGATAGTACGAATATTATTCGTATACTTGTACTATTAATGACTGGTGCATATATTACTCTTAGTAATGCTAGTTAACTTAATTAATATTATTAACAATCTAATTAAAGTAATTATGTTACATTTAGAGAACAAAACTAAAGGAGAAACTTTCCTAGTTCCTCAACACATCGGAGAAATTGATTTCAAATATGTTTCTGACCGAGTTAAAGATATAACTCCGTTTAAGCATTTTGGTATTGTCGCTATTATTCAGACTGCTAAACTTCGTGAGATTATCAATCCTGATTTAAAGGGTACTGGTAGTACTAGATTTATATTAGTTAAGACTAACTATGCTGATGATGTTAAGGAAGAAGATAGAGCTATGCTTAATCGTTTCTTATATGTTGCTCCGTCTGATGTATTTACTGGCATAGATTGTAATCCTCGCAGTAACGAACTTACTCCTTATAATCTTGCTGAATTTATTCGTGGCGACCAAGACTTAAATCTTAGTATTGCTCGTGGTGAGATATTCCGTAAAGTTGGAAGTGGTTCTGTTATTAGTTTACTTGGTACAGAAGCGAACCCTGTTACTACTGAAAAGAAAGGAGATAATGGTAAGTTGATTACTACTATTGCCGAAACAGTAGTTTGTATTGGCTATAAGATTGTCCGTCTTACTGATATTCAAGGTCAGAACTCTGTCGAAGGTCTTATTCCTAGTGGTAAACCTCAAAAGTTTATAGTAGCTACTAATTTACTAAATGTATAAACTAGATGCCTTCTATTGATTTAAAAGAGAAAAAGGAGTTATTAGTAACTCGTCCTGATATTATTAGTTTATTAGGTGTTACACCTCTTGAAGCTGAAATAATAGATGATATTATAGATAATATCGAAGACCAAATTATTGATAGGATTAAAAGTCTACAACGAGTTTCAATTCCTTTTATTGGTGGATTTATTGTTAATGAAGCCAAGTTAGATGCAATAGAACATCATCCTGTAATGAAGGCTAAAAGGCAAGAACTTACTAATGAAGAATATTGGAAATTTAAAAAGAGCTTAGTTGCTACTCGAATGGCTCAACGTAGTAAATTTAGAAGTAGAACTTCGATAATATCTCGAACTGTTAGACTTAATCGTAAGTTAGCCGCAAGGAAACTTAGAGAGTTTAATCAAGATGAGAGGTCTTTTAAATTATATATGTACTTCTTTAGTAAGATGAAGCCAGTTAATGATTCTGATTACTATATTGAACTAAGAAATAATAAAGGTTATGATTACGAAGATTGCCCCTTTGGATTTAACAGGTATGATTAGCGTTGACGAGCAAGGTTATCCCTTTGCTCCTAACGTTTATCAGATACAGGATAAAGATGTAAGAGAGTTATATCTTCGTGATACTAGTGAAGATAAACTTCGGTATCTTAAAGAAGCCGGAGTTATTTTTTATCTAGCTGACCCTAAGTCTCCACCTAATCAAATGGGATATAGTCGTCCCGAAGCCTTAGCATCTGCTAGAGCTAATTACGCTACTCCTAATGATTGGCAACCAGATGCTCTTATTCTTCGTCTTGTTGATAGATATCATGAAGATAAGATGGGCGTTGCAGGCGAAGCTCTTGAAACTATTCTTAGAGCAGTTCATAATAGTTCTCGTGCAGCTAATATACTTAGTGAGCAACTTACTAATAAACTTAATGCAGGTATACAAGCCGAAGATACTTTGCCAGTTATTGATTTGATAACTAAGCTAAATGGTATTATTAATATCATTCCTAATCAGATTAAATCTTTAGGTGAAGCTAAACAAGCTGCTGCTCTTGAAATAGAACAGAAGAAAGCTCGTGGTGGTAAAGTAGTTACTAGTTCTATGTCTGCTAAAGATGCTAGTGATTTAGAAGCCCAAGTAGAAGCTCAAAAGAGAGAGCTAGGATTGGTAAGCGATAGTATTGTTAACACTCCTTTACGGGGGAAATACGAAAGTACAAAATGATACCGGTTAAACCTGAATATAAGCAAACTAAGTTATACTTTGATGAGCCTACTCATAAGTATACTGATAATTGTGGTAATTCTTATATTAGTGCCACTACTATTATTCATTCGTATGTTCCTAAGTTTGATTCTAATTATTGGGCTAAATATAAGGCTAAAGAAGAAAATACTTCTATTAAAGATATAAAGAATCAATGGGATACCATACGAGATAAAGCCTGTGATATGGGTAATGTCTATCATAATAGTTTTGAAGATGGTATTCGTCAGAATAGTAAATTCTTCAATGCTATTAAATATCTGAATAAACAAGAAAGTAAACAAATGGTTACTGTTGCTGATTTAGATGTTGTTGATAGTCATGTAAGACTTCTCGATGTTGATGCTTTCATTGAACATACTGAAAACAAATATCCTGAAATATATAAAGTATTTAAGTTCTATACTGAACGAGATTATAAGATATATTCAGAGATAGGAGCATTTCTTCCTAAGTATCTTCTTAGTGGAACTATTGATATACTTCCTATTCGTGAAGATGGTTTTGTTATTCTTGATTGGAAAACTAATCGTACAGGTCTTAGATTTCAAGCAGGATACTATAAGAAAGATAAAACTGTTCGTCCAGTACAAGAAACAGATGAATGGGTTCATAAGCCCGAAGATGTTCTACTTCCACCGTTTGGTGGTCTACCTAATTGTAATGGTACTACTTATGCCTTGCAGTTAAATCTATATGCTAAAATGGTTCATCTTATTACTGGTTTGCCTTGTCGTGGTTTAGCTCTTTGTCATATTGAAGTTCCGTTTGTTCTTAACCAATATGGTAGACCTCAAAGATTTAAAGACGGTTTTCATATTGATGAAAGTAAAAGTGAAACAGCTAAGTGGTATAAGATACCTAGATTAGAACCTGAAATAGATACTATGCTTAATATCCGTTATCAAACTGTTAATGGAAGTCAGAAACAACAAATGAATTTATTTGTATAATATAAATGTAATATCATGTCTAAATATAATAATTTATTAATAGATAGGTGTCGTACTGTTGATTGGAGAAAGACACTAGAGAATAAAGGTTATTCTTACTTTGATAAAGGTAAGTATAATCTTAATCTTATTGGTGTTCGTTCCAAAGAACATGGTAATGAGTTCAATGATGTTTTTATAATTGATTATTGGACAGCTAATGGTAAGAGATATACTCCTATATATCCTTGTACTACTGACCCTGGTTATAAAAGTCTTACTAATCCTGTTAATATTAAAGGTTGTGCAATTCTATTTCCTGGTCAGTATCGTGGTTGTTTTAAGAAAGGTTATCATAAGGGACAATATCTTGCTCTTGTTCAACATAAACCTGTTAAAGTATTCCGTGATGTTAATAAAGATTTCTATCTTGATTGTGATGAATCAACAATAGAAGAAGGAATGTTCGGTATTAATATTCATAAAGCAGGAGAATCAAGTGTTGTTGTTGACGGTTGGTCTGCTGGCTGTCAAGTTCTAGCTAGAAGTATGGATTTCAGAGAACTTATGAATATAGTTAACTTAGCAATTCCTTTGTGGGGCGATGTATTTACTTACACGTTGTTAGAAGAAAAAGACTTAATAATATGAAACTAAAGAGTATTGGAATAGGACTATTAATAGTAGTAATCCCATTTGTTATAATTGGAGTATTAAACAATTTTGTTTTTAATAAGGAAAATGTAGAAGTCCCACTTATCGTTCCTGATACTATATATCAGGAAATAAAAACAAAAAGAGATGGTTTACAACTAGTAATAGATTCTATTCTCAATACTCTTAATAATACTAATCAGTATGAGAAAGAATTTGATAAAGCAATTAGTGATACTGATAGTATTGCTATTCTCGAACGCTTCATATATCTTGTGTCAAAACCAATCGGAGTTGAGAATCCAAAGGTTGGAGACGAAGGTAGATAGTTTACAGCAATCACACTCCTTTATGGGGGATGGCGGAGCGAAGCGACGCCTAGATAAAGAAGTATTAAGAATAGCCAATGCAAAGTTAATACTTTCAGAAGAGTATAAAAGTCAATATGAATCCTACAAGAAGTTATACGAACTTAAAGTTAGAGATAGCTACTTGCAGGATTCTATTATATCTAAGCAACGTGAAGAAATAAAGAGAATAACAATAGTAGGTAATCAAGCTATTGTTAATCTTAATAAGGAATATAATAAGTCTAAAAAGTATAAGAAACAACGTAATGGATTCATAGCTAGTACAGGTGTGCTAGCTATTCTTGTTGTTATACTATTAAAATAACTAATTGTAAGTATGGAACTTAGTGAATATCCATTCTTCATTTATTATAATGAAGAAGATAAAGGAAAGAAATATAAGCACGCAAGAGACTGTGGATATAAAGACCCATTCGACCATTTCTTAATAGGAGAAAGCGGAGGGTTCTTAATGAATATTGACCCACATAAGCGTTTTGTTAATACAGACCTTTTACGTCCTGCTGCTGTTACTTATGAGAAAGAAGGAGTTTATACTAAGTTTGCAGTAGATAGTATGCCTCATATAAACTTTCGTAAACAGGAAACTCTACGTAGACTTGTTGGTTTTAAAGCTCCTTGTCTTATGGATACTAGAACTGGTGAGATAGAAGATGTCTATATTACTGGTGAACATTATAATTTTATTAATTATGGTCGTATTCTTAAACTAGATACTAAAACACTTCGAGTAGAAGAAGGTAAGGTTACTGGTCGTAAGATAAGAGGATTTCCTAGATTTATTGATTGCCAGTGGTGGTACTTCTTAATCAAACAGTTCTGTCGAGAAAATGGTATGTTTCTTATCAATGATAAGACAAGACGTGGTGGATTTAGTTATATGGAAGCTATTGGTTCTGCTAACTTTATCAATCTTACTCCTAACCGTGCTGTTATTCATGCGGCTAGTGATAATAAGTTTTTGGTTCAATCAGGAGGTCTATCTGACTTTATGAAGAAGCAAATTATCTTCTATGAATCTAATACTCCTTTTGCTAGAGGTATAGCTAAGATTGATGCTAGTGATTTTATCTTAGGTTATAAAGACCCTAGTACAGCTATTATAGATGATAACAGTTGGAATAGTGCTTGTATATCCGTATCTACTAAGAACAATCCTTCTGCTGCTGTTGGTAAAGATGCCGGAGAAATCAAGTGTGAGGAAATGTCAGAGTTTGAGAACTTCGATGATTTCATGGATGTAACTGAACCTACTCTAAAGACTGGTTCTGTTACTACTGGTTTTCTTAATGCTTGGGGTACTGCTGGTAAAGCTAATGCAGGTTGGGTAACATTTGAGCAAAACTTTTATGACCCTAGAGGTAGAAACTTTATGGCATTTGAAAATGTATGGGATAAAGATAGTAGAGCAGAAGTATGTGGTTACTTTAAACCTTATTGTTGGGGACTTGAAGGTTATAAGATTGGCGATGATAATCAAATCGCTACTCTTACTTCTCTTGATGATGATGGTAATTCTGATATAGCTCTTGGTTTTCAAATAGCAGAAGAAGAACGTGCTGCTGAAAAAGCTAAGAGTAAATCATTCGCTAAGTTTATTAGTTATTGTGGACAGTATGCTAATATGCCTAGTGAATCATTTAGTTCTGTAAGTGAGAATATATTTAGTAGTGAGATATTAGATGAATGGGAGCAAGAACTAAAGATGTCTAATAAATATAACTTCTATATAGATGGTAAGTTTGTAGAATATGATTCGGATAACTTCGAGTTTATTCCTAATGAACGTATTGCTGCTACTGGTGGTGTATTTAAGAAGGATTACTTTGATTATATTAAGAATGTTCCTCGTCACTCTAATGAAGACCCTGAAGGTTGTATTCGTAAATGGTTTAATCCAATTAAAGTAGAATACATAGATAAAAAGACAGGTCAGCTAACTAAAGGTACTCCACCGGGAATATATAGTATTAGTTATGACCCTGTTGGTATTGATAAAGATAAGAAAGAACTTACTAATAAACATTCACATAATAGTATTAAAGTTTGGATGAATCCTTGTATATATAATGGTTATCGTCCTAGATTATGTGCTGTGTATTATGGTCGTCCTGATGAACTAGAGAAAGCAGATAGAATCTGTTATTATTTTGCAGTTACTTATAATTGTCTTGGTACAACTAATGTCGAGATTAACCGTGGTGAAACAGTTAGTAATTTTAAGAAGTGGAAAGCTATTAGATACTTAGGTTATCACCCAGTTCATTTATGGGATACTAATATTAATACTAAGAAGATTAATACTATTGGTTATGATATTAGTAGTGAAACAGTTAAACTCGATGGTCTTCGGATGTTAAAGGAAATGTTGTATTCCCCCATAGGGAAGTTCGAGGATGGTCGTGATATGCTTGTTCTTCATACTATATATGATTATCAGTCTATACTAGAGTTAAAGAAATGGTCTAATACTGGTAACTTTGACCGTGTATCTGAAATGATTGTTCGTGGTATTGAATGGGCTGCTAATGATAAGTTTGCTAAAAAGCAGCTTGAACATAGACAGAGAGTGCAAACAGAGAAAGAAAACTTTTGGAATCGTAAACGTTATTAATTATGAGTTGGTTAACAGAAAGCAACAGGTTAAAACATTTCCTCTACGCAATCCCATGTGGATTACTAGGAATAATGTTAGTAGTAGGCTTAGCCGTAGGCATGGAATTTAAAGATAAAATGTATGGCGGTAAGTTTGATTTCTTGGATATTTTAGCTACATTGCTTGGCGGAATGATAGGATTCGTATTAATGCTAGTTATAGTAATAAGTACGGGTGCTATTAATTGGTACATTAATATACTTATTAAACTAAGCGAATTGTTATGATTGATGCTAAGCTAAATGCTCGACTTGGGGACATGCCTAAACAGCGTGTCCCTAATTCTGAAAAGGATGAATACTGGGCCGGTAGAACAATAGATTATTGTATTGCTGCCGGACTAGCGTGTAATGATAGAACTAAGACGGAACAACTTCTTGAAATACTTCATGGAGAAATGCCTGACGAGTTCTATCGTAAAACACTTAATCCTTATAATGCTACGAAGGAGAACTTTAAAAGGTTTCCTGCTACTCTAAGGAATCTTGATATTATTAATGATGTAGTTCGTCGTTATTTATCAGAATACGTTAAATCTCAACATGAATTTATTGTTGGTGCTAATAATCCTGAAATCATTATGGCTCGTGATGCTGCTATTCGAGAAGATATAGTTAAGCGAGCTATGTTAGCATTTCAACAAGAACTTCAAAGGAGAATACAGCAACAACAAGCTGAAAATGCTCAACTAGAAGCTCAAGGACAACCAATACAAGAGGTTGACCCTGAACAATTAGCAGCTGATGCAGAAGAGTTTGAAAAGAACTTTATTGATAATTATATAGATGAAATAAGTGCACAAGCTCAACAACTATTAGAAGTTATTGATGATGTTCTTAATAACGAGACAATAATTCCAGTTGAGTACTTTAACTATATCGTTACAGGGGAAGTTTATAGTTTCCATACTGTTCGTGGTAAAAAGCTAGTTAAAGAGTGGGTTCCAACTACTGATATGTTTCCTGTTCCTAATGGAGAACAAATGGTATCCAAGTACGATATTGTAGCTCGTAGAATGTTGATGAGTTATAATCAAGTAATAGACCAGTTCTCCGATGAACTATCAGATGAAGAACTAGAGTTTATAACTAAATATTATAATCCTAGTACAGTCGGTGCTACTCGTACGCTTAGTCTCAATGCTTATAGTTATTATTTTCCTGAAAAGTGTAAGAGCTATGAGAATGATAATAGAGAGATATTTCCTTCTGATGGTTATGATTTAAGATTAAAGAACGGAGAACTACTTGAAGTATGGCATGTTAATTGGAGAGGTTATACACAAGTTAAGATATTGAAATATGTTAATGAGGTAGGATTAGTTGATGAAATGATTGTTCCTGATGATTTTGAATTTAATCCTGAACTCGGACATATTGAGATAACTTCTGTATATAAACCACAAGTTTACGAAGGTTATCGTATAGGAGGTCAACGCTTTGGTATATATCCAGGTGGTGCTAAACCTATTCCTTTCCAATTAGATGATGATGTTAGATTGCAGTATTGTGGACTTCAAGAAGTACTTCCTCAAATGGGAAGATTCTCTATTGTAGAAATACTTACTCCATTTCAAATATTAATCAATATCTTCTCTTATCATAGAGAGATGATGATAGCTAAGAACAAGATGTTTATTCTTGTTGCAGCTAAATCTTTATTTGGAGAAGATGCAGAAGAAGCTATTTATAATATAGCAGCAGAGGGGATATTTCCTTATGATGATGCAGAAGATATTAATAGTACTAAAGCACAATCTATTAAAATGCTTGATGCCAATATCTCCGGTTATATTACTGAAATATCTAATCTTATTGAATCTATTAAAGCTAGTGCTCGTGAAATGGTAGATATGACACCACAACGTTATGGACAAATAGCAACTAGTGCTGGTAAAGGTACAACAGAAGAAGCTATTATTCGTGGTTCAATGGGTACAGTTATTATTAACTATATGTTCGATAAGTTCCGTGAGGACGAATATCTAATAGATTTAAATAATTCCAAGTTAGCTTGGATAGATGGATTAGATACTTCTTACTATGATAAGTCAGATAGAAAGCAATATGTCTCTCTTAATGTAAATAATCATACTCTTGGACAATATGTAATCAAAGCTAAAAACTCTGATAGAGAAACAGAGAAATTTGAACAACTTAAAGAGTGGGCTTTCAATGCTAGTCAGAATGGGGATTTAATGTCTGCTGTTGCTGCTATTACTTCCGGTAATATATCTAGTCTTAAACTAGCTATTAACCGTTATCAAGAGATTCGTCAGAAGAACGAAGAATCACTTAGACAGTTAGACCAACAGTTAGAAGAAACTAAGAATAAAGCTGTTCTTGAACAGATAGCTGCTAAGGGAGAACAAGACGCTAGACTAGCAGAAATCAAAGGTTATTATGATTTACTTGCTAAAGGAATGGATACAGAAGCTGCTATGGCTGCTTTAGCTAATCAACCTGTGCAAACTGCTCCACAAGATAATTCTGCTGAACTATCATTGAAACAAGCTGAACTAAATGAAAAGAAACGAGCTAAGGATTTAGATATGATTAACTCTGCGTTAGATAGAGATAATGAACTAAAGATAGCTAAAGAGAATAAGAATAGATATGATAGTTCTAAGTCTAAATCTAGTTCTACTAAGAAGTGAATACTAAGTTATAATTAGCTATATACCATTCTCTATGATTCAGACGTGCCCTACGGAACTTTCCGTAGGGTTTTTCGTATCCATAAAATCGACGTAGATAGCGTTTCCTTTGCCTCTGTTGCATTTACCCTATCGAATGGATGAACTGTAAAGGAAAGCATTAAAATGCCGTGACGGGTCTTAAAATGGCTCATTCTTTTGCCCTGTATCGAACGCAAAGTTTCTGCTGATAAGATTAACTCTAGTAATACTTAAATACAAATACGGGCAATTCTAAACCTAATAATAAGAGTATTCAGACTAGTAAGAGTTTGCTTTCTCATATTATTAGATTACATTTGAGTGAAAGTAATAATCAAAACATATTTATTATGGGAACTTTTAGTAGTAATAACGATTTAGATTTAAGTACTGGTAGTATTGATACTGGCGATACTGCTAATACTGGAGGTCAAGGTACTGGCTCTGGTGCTAACGGCAATCCTGCCGGACAGGGACAACAAGGTGCTGGACAAGAAGGACAACAAGGACAAGGCGAAGGTGCTAATACTGGTACTGTTGATAATGGTGGTGAAAACCAAGAAGGACAACAGGGACAAGGAGAAGGACAGCAAGGAAGCTCCTCTACGGGGGAAGAAGTGGTATTATCAGAAGGTGATACTGTAAATGTTGATGGTGTAGATTATACTATTGATGCTAACGGTAATGCTCTTGCTGCCGATGGAACTATATTTCGTACTGCTGCTGAACTTGCTGAACTTATATCTCAAAATGGTTCTGAACCAAGTGTTCTTGAACAATTACAAACTCGTTTCGGTTCTGACTTTAAAGATGAGAATGGTAATCCTATTGTATTCGATAATAATACAGAAGGTATTGCTGCTTATGTTGATACAGTAATTCAGAATAGAATTGCAGAAGCTCAAACTGCTGCTCTTAATAATCTGTTTGAAACTTATCCGCAAGTAGAACAAGTTATTAATCATCTTAAACTTAACGGTACTCTTGACGACTTCGTAGAAATTCCTGATAGAAGTCAGATTACTGTTAGTAAAGATAACGAAGAACAACAAGCTACTTTCATTCGTGAAGAATGGAAACTTAGTGGTAAAAAAGGAGATGTAAATAAATTCATTGACTATTGTAAGAACGCCGGTATTCTTTATGATACTGCTGTTGAATCTAAAGAAGCTGTTGATAGCATTTATGAATCTCGACTTGCTGAACAGAAAGCACAAGTAGAAGCTAAAGAAGCTGCTGCTGCTGCCGAAGAGAAAGCATATTGGGATAATGTAGAAAAGACTATTAGTAAAGGCGAACTATTAGGTTATAGTATTCCTGAACAAATTCAGTGTAACAAAGACGGAAAGAAAGTAATGCTTAGTCGCAAAGACTTCTTGAAGTATGTGTCTACTCCTGTTGACAATGAAGGTAATACAGCCTATATGTTAGACGAAGCTAAAGTTGATTCTAATGCTCGTATGCAGGATGATTTACTTAAAGCATTTCTTAGGTTTACTGGTGGCGATTATGCTAGTCTTGTCGGTATGGCTGTTAATAAGCAGAAAGTTCTATCTATTAGAACTACCGCAGCACAAACTACTGGTAAAAGGACTGTTATTATCAATAGTAAAGGTAATAATTCTAAGACAGTTGATAATGACCAACTAGTCTTGAACTAACTAAATTAAAACAAATATGTACAGATTAAGAGAAGTCGAAAGAGGTAGATATGATGATAGAGGTTACTCTAATGAGCAATCTCTTGCTGCCTTAATGATTCAAAAACCGGAAGAGATTAACAACTTCCTGACTTACACTTATGGTATGGAAGATGACCGATTCCCGCTAACTTTCCTTACAGAAGGACAAGGTGCTGCTGGTGTTCGTGATATTACTACTGTTGAGTGGACTTGGAAGACAATGGGTCGTCAGAGATTCAATGATTATATTGTTTGGTCTGACACTGGTGATACTACTCCTGGTATTGGTGGTAAACCTATTAAGGTTGAGTTTGCTACTGGTCTTATTATTGAACAGTATGGTTTGCTTGCTCCTGATGGTAAAACTGCTGTTCGTGTAATGCGAGACCATGGTGCTGGTAGTCATGGTGGACATCTGTATTCTTTGCAGCTAAAGAATCCTGATAAAAGTGCTTATGTTGACCCTGCTAATCTTGAAAAAGGTAAGTATTGGTGTATGTTAGCTCCGTCTATTCCTGAATCTTATTCTAAGGGTAACAAGACTAATGTAATGGGACCTGGTGTTATGAAATCCCAGCTAGGATTCAAGCGTTATAGCAAGGAAATTGCAGGTAACATTAGTAATGTTATTGTTAGCTATGCTTTCAAGACTAAAGGTGGTGGTACTGACACTCGTTGGATTAACGAAGAAATGCGTCAGTTCGATGTTCAGATGCGTATCTCTAATGAGATTGACTTATGGACATCTCGTTACAATCGTACTGTTAATGGTACTATTGATATGAAGGATTGGGATAATGACCAACCAATTCCCGAAACTGCTGGTATGTTTGAAATCCTCGAAGAGTCTAACTATGATACTTATGGTGAATACTTGCCTCTTAGCAAGCTAAAAAGAACTATTGGTGACGTAGTTGATAAGGATACTGATACTGGTTCTATGGAGATTACTCTGTATGCAGGTAAAGGTGGTATCGAAGATTTCGATATGGCTATCCGTGAAGATGTTAAGTCCGAAGGATTTATTACTCCTCTTGGAGAGAAAATGATTGGTGAAGAAGGTGGTGGTCTTACTTATGGTAAATACTTCCGTAAATATAAAACTATTGACGGACATACTGTTACTTGTATTCATCTTCCTTTCTTGGATAAATCTCCTATTGCTGAAACAGCAAAAGCTAATGGACTTATTCATCCTCGTACTGGTTTGCCTATGACATCTCACAAACTGATGTTCATTGACAACTCTGTATATAACGGAAATCGTAATGTTCGTATGGTACGTATGAAAGGTCAGTCTTACCTTGTTGGTGTATTGAAAGGTCTTACTCCTATTCCACCGTCTTGGGGTTCTGTTCCTAGCAATTCTATATCTACGGATATTGATAAGTCTCAATATGAAGTTAAAATGTCTCGTGGTCTGCAAGTAGATAGACAAGAGAAGATGTTCATGTTGGAGTGCGTACTCTAAGTTAAACAATTAAAATTGAAATTATAATGGAAGGACAAGCACCAAAAGCCGGAACATTCGGCAGTAGTCTAAATAATCCAACTAATAGCCCTAGTGCTACTACACAGGCTAAAGCTCCGGAAACTCCTAGAGAAACCTATGAACAACTTCTTAAAAAAGAAGATGGTTTAGATAGAGACTTCTTAGAAGAAAGATATATTACAATAGCTCTTGCTACTGATATTACTATTAATTCTGTTTATCGTCAAGTTAATGCTAGATATATCGTTGACCGTCACGATAGCATTGGTGGTAGTATTAATTCAGCTAGAATCTTAACTAGCAACTATAAAGAAATGGAAGCGTATATGCCTTCTCTTGTTGGTTGCTCTGTTAATTCACAGGAATATATTACTCGTGTTCAACGTTGGTTCAATAGCATATCTATTCCTGTTGATGGTGAAGGAAAGAAACTTAATTGTTCTTTCCAATGGAATAAGAAAAGAGATTATCTGAACTATAAGATAGATGAAACAGAGATTATCGAAGAATATGATAATGCTGAAAAGTCTAATCCTAAACAGTTGAAAGATGCTATTGCTAAATATGTAACTAAGATTAATGCTCTTGAAGCAACTCGTTATCAATACGGACATCCTATTAAAGTAGATGATTACTTAGCATATCGTCATTGTTTACTTTATCCTATTGTCGCTAAAGACGTAGCTATTATTAGCTTCGACCCTCGTGTTAAATTCTATATTAAAGATGAACAACGAGAAAATAATCGTCTTAAACGTAATCGTATTCAAGCTAACAAAGCAAGACGTAATTATCTTGATGCTATTGATAACGATGCTAAGTTCAAAGCTATTTTCGTATGTTATTCTGCTAGTAACAAACAAGATGTATTATCTAACTTGTTACTTGATAGAACTATCCAAGAAAAGATGCTTGATGACTTTGCAATTAAAGAGCCGGAGAAATTCAACAAACTGTTTAACAATTCACAAATTGAGCTTCAAGCGTTCATTGAAGAAGCTATTGCCAAAGGTGAGCTAGTTCGTTCTGATGTTAATCAAACTGTTCTTACTCCCGAAGGTGGATTTATCGGAGCTAACATGAAAGAAGCGTTGGCTTATTTCAGTAATCCCGAAAATGCTGATTATAAAAGAGCACTTGAAACTAAACTAAAATTATAATAACTATTTATTATGAAAGTAGCAGAGATACATAACGAGTTCATGCTTCTAGCTCAACAAATGGGCATGAAAACTGTGCGAGCAATACTTCCCGAACAGGTAGACGAAATAATCAACTTAGAGACTATCGAATATGTGAAAGATGTTTTCTCTCGTAAAGGTAATCATGAACTCGATGGTATCTCTGATAACGTTATAAGATTAACAGAACTTAATCCTCTTCATACTAGTATTAAGATTGAAGCTGAACAAGGAGATATAATGTTTGGTACTGGTTATAAGATAGAGTTAAACAACTATCCAACACCCATGTTCTATACATCTGTCTACTCCTTTAAGGGGGATAAGTCTTATCGTTGTAGATTGATAGACTTAGACTTAGTGAGTGAAACGATGAACGATTATCATTCAAAGTCTATTGTTATAAGTCCTATATGTTATAAGACTGAATCTAATATTGAAGTAATTGCAACATTTGAAATAGATAAGTTATTAGTTAATTATATTAAGTATCCTACTCTAATTAGTATTGCGACTAATACTACGAATGAACTATCAGATGTTGCTATGCACGAAGTTATTAAGAGAGCTGTTAATACCTTTAATGCTATCTCTAATAATAATAGTTATGAGAAAGTTTCAAACGAATTATCTAAATTAGAATAAAATGGAAAGACTGTTGTTTGCAGGTAATGTTGCATTAGCTACTACTCCCGCTACTCTAGCTGCTGTTAATGCAGCAGGTATTACAGAGGGTGCTGTTGCTCTTTACGACAACGAAGGTGCAATCATCTCGAAAGCTCTTACTAAGAACATTCCGATGTTTACCTTGTTTGTTGGTGGTGGAGCATTTGCTAATAAGAGCAAGTATACCAATATTGTATCTGATATTGATACTAGACGTTTCTCTTATGTTAAGAGTGTCTATGCTGCCGGAACTAAATTTAGTGCGGAAATTACTGTTCCTACCCCCGTAAAAGGAAAGGATTATACGTTAACTATGGCTAAAGCTCATACTGTTCTTAATGAACGTTATAAGTGGTCGGCTAGTGAGCGTGCTCGTGAAGGTGATACTGCTGCTATTATTGCTAAGAAGTTAAGTACTCAACTTAATTCTCTTGGTAAGAATGAAGGATTTACTGCTAGTGTTGCTGCTGCTAAAATTACCGTAACTGGTACTGATTATGAAGCATGGAATCTGATTGCAGGAGATTCATTATTTGGAGCAAAAGTAACTACTACAAAAGCTATGAAACCAATTAATGATGACGCTGCTCTTAAAGAATTACAGATTCGTTGTATTGGTGGTGAAGGTATTAATTCTACTAGCAATGATGCTCGTAAATTATATACTTTGCCGGAATTCTCTAATGCAGGTGGTTGGACAGTATTTACACTAACTTTCTATCCTCATCGTGACCTTCGTAGTGGTAGTACCGAAAATGTTAAGACTATTATTCATCTTGCTATTCCGACAGGAGCTGCTCAAATAGCTACTCTTGAAACAATATTTGCATCTGTTAATACTCCGGCAGCAGCAGCAGGAGCTTAAAGAAGATATTGTAAATATAACTCGTAATAGTTTAATAAAGGGGTTGCTATTAATGTTAAAATTAGTAGTAATCCCTTTAATCATAAATAGGGATGAAGGAAATTATCGAATCTGCTCTTAATCAAGGCTTGAGTTCCTTGATAACTATTTCTATTTTCCTACTACTATATAAGTGGTTGGACAATAAGAAAAAGACTGAAAGCGAAAAGTTTGTTAGTTCTATTAGCAATACTCTTGATGAAGTATCTAAGTCATTACTACAAGTCTCAACGTTTATTACTGATATTACAAAGAATATCATAGATAAAGATAAGGACAAATGTAAGACTGCAATAGAAGATTCTATGCTCGCTTCGGCAATGAGATTGACAATGTTCGTTACTAATACTGTTATTAATAACCATATCCATACTAATAAAGATAATATATTTGCTAATATCCATAATATAGTTAATGCAGAGTTTTACAGTGTATTCTCTAGCTTAGCTTTATATAAGATTAATGGAGTAAAGGCTAGTGATAATATGAAAAAGGATTGGATGCCATCAGTAGAGAAGTCTATAATAGAGATAGTGTTTAATGATAATCTTAGTAAAGAAGATAAAATATCTAGTTTTAATAATAAAATAAACTTGAAGTTTCAGTCTTACATAACTTATATAACAAATAATACATTAAAGTAATGGACATAAACTTCGATAATGTAAAAAGCAAATTGGTTGATAGAGGTGTACAAGTTGTACACCTCTCCAACATTGGATTCATTCTTACTAATGAAGATATATGTAGATATAATGCTATGGTTATTCTTAGTAATATGTCTAATGTAGAATCTAAACTTAGTGAAGAACAACAGCAAAATCTAATTGCAATGTATAACGAATTAATAATAATGCAATGAGAAAGAACGAAGATGGAATGTATACTTATCTTGATGTTCCAAGTAAGTATAATTGTGTTTATAAAAAACTACTTATTAAGTTAAGTGACTTAGGAGTAGATATGATTAAAGATTGTACTTCTACTTGTAAAGGTATCAATCGTCAAGTAATTAACTGTTGGAATATGTTTCAATCTGCTTGTGCAGCTTATACTCTAGGGTATTGGAAGCAAGCAGATTTACTTATTAATTACATTAATAGTTCTCTACAATTCGGTTGTGATGAATATACTACTGATGAGAAACCAGTATTTATGATATTTGAACTAAATATACCTATTACTATAACTGGTTCTCAAAAGATAAAATATAATGAAGCTAATTTTGTCATAGCTAATAGAGAATATGTAGTTGAAGATACTCTTACTATTTATCAAGTAATTAATGAAAGAGAAAATATAATAGCTTCAGGTTTATCTGTTAATAGTCCTGTTAAGTTCAATGAATTAGTTCTTAATGCAGAAGTAGGACAAGTTTATATATTCAGAGCTAGTGTAGAAGGACAAGATGGAGAGACTTATTACTCTAATGATTATATTGTAGAATGTGTTTCTGTTCCTGCTATGAACGTAATGTATTATGGACATACGGATATTGCTCCGCAAGTATTTGATAAAATGTCTATTAATGATATCATGGCTATTGAAGGTAACACTCCTAGAACTATTACGGGAAGTAATAATAATACTTTTATTATTAAACAGAAAAAGAAAATCCATTATTTATTGATACCTGATAAGTTAATGACTCTTGTTAAAGCTGAATATGGTACTACTCTTGTTACTACTCTTTGGGACGGAGAAGAAGGTGCTTATAAGACAAATAATCCAGGTGGAATTTATGATGGTATTCATTATAATGTATTCTTCTTATATTCTCCTTCTATATTCGATGATGATATTCGTATAACTTGTAGAAATAAATAATATGAGAAAAGGAATAAGTATAGGTCAGCTTCTTGTTAACAATAGTGTAGATGATAATTATAATCCTCTACCTGATGTTGATGCTAAGTATGGACCTTATAATAGTATTGCAGAAGCTCTGAAAGAATTGCCTCCTGAATTACGTTCAGTAGGTCTTACAGTAGGTATTAAACAAAATAATATTATTAATGAGTATTGGTTTAATGGAGGTATTGAAAACAAGAATCTTGTAGTTAAGCAACAAGGTAGTGGAGATGAACCAGTTCAAACTGTTTATATACAAGACAATCCTCCTACTAATACAAATGCTCTTTGGGTAGATACTTCTGGATTAGGAACAGCTCTTGAAGAAGATGAAAAGCTAGCTCCTATAATTCAATCTATTCAAGTGATACAAAAGTATCTTGATACTATTGTCCATCAGAGAGATTTAATTATAAATCCCGGTCATGTTAGTAATACTTTTACTAAGTCTATATTAAAAGAATATACTCCTATTGACCCTAATACTGGACAATTAGCAATTAGAGTTGCTGCTGTTGGTGAAAGTCTTGAACCTGAAACAGATGAATATGAACCAAATACTAAAGCGGTTCGTGGGCATTATGGTACTCTTAAAGAAATCCAAGATAACTTTAATAATTTTGTAGATTACGAACTTCTAATTGCTACTGATGTAAAACGTTTATATACTAAGATTAATGGAGAACCTGTTAATCTTACTGGTACTAGTTCAGGTGGTGGCGGCAGTATTGATTATGAAGCATTAGATAAATTAGATACTATTGGCTTCGTTGCTCCTAATGGACAAGTATATCGTGTTAAGGTTAATAATAACGGACAGCTAGTAGTATATAAGAAAGAGTTAGATACACCACAAGCAGAACCTACTGGTGGACAAGAAGAACCCGGAACTGGTTGGATATATGTAACTACTCTATATCTACAAAAGTTATATATTAACTCTTTGTATTGTGGTGGTATTACTAGTGATGAATATAGTTATAATCCATGCTCTCATAACTTCGTTGAACTTAGTAATCTTACAGGTAAAGATGTGTCTCTTAAAGGTTTGTCTTTACAGTATGGTACAGAAGGCGGAGACTGGGAAACAC
>ENA-ORNP01000583-ORNP01000583.1-human-gut-metagenome-genome-assembly--contig:-NODE-583-length-42981-cov-7.302847_pt1 | contig 42981 bp, 31 predicted proteins | sample MGYA00242119_ERZ509030 | MGnify/ENA primary metagenome ERZ509030 (study PRJEB26280, sample SAMEA2338708) | human gut metagenome | biome: human gut; feature: human-associated habitat; material: faeces... | reverse complement strand
TCTTTTCAGCATGGGCCTTTCTGTGCAGGATATCGCCAAGGCTACTTCTCTCCCGTTTGAACAGGTTGAAGCATTGCAAGCTGAGCAGCAACCATAAACTAAAATTAATATTATATTCCAAGGCGTTCTACCGTACTTAAGTAGAACGCCTTTACTGTTTTTGCCCCTTAACGACAGCCCTTTTCAAAGAAAACCTCCGCAACATCCCACAGCCAATAATTTACAATCTTTTTGCTTGTAGCACACAAATATGCTGTGCTATAATATTCAGCGCAATTTTATAGAATGAAAGTAAGGTGCTTGATATATTATGGAAAACAAACTCACTCCCCGCGAATGGCTGCCGTTAATCGGCATGACCGTTTCCGCTTTTATTTTTAACACATCGGAATTCATGCCCATAGGCCTTTTGTCCGATATCGCCGCAGATTTTCGCATGACCGAAGCGCAGGCCGGTATGCTGATTACCATTTATGCCTACGTCGTAATGCTCATGAGCCTGCCGCTGATGATTGCTGCTTCCCGCTATCCGCTGCGCAAGCTTTTGCTGGCAACCATCAGCCTGTTCGCCGTATCGCATGTAGCCTCTGCCTTTGCCACCGGCTTTTGGACGCTGCTGCTTTCGCGCATCGGCGTAGCCTTCGCCCACTCCATTTTCTGGTCCGTCGCCTCGCCTATCGCCGTGCGTCTTGTCAAAGGTCCCTTTAAAGCACTGGCTATGAGTATGATTGTAACCGGCACGGCCATCGCCATCATCGTCGGCCTTCCCTTAGGACGTATCATCGGCCTTTACGTAGGCTGGCGCATGGCCTTTATGTGCATCGCCGTTTTGGCCTTCATCGTATTAGCCTATATGTTCTGCGTCTTCCCCAAGCTGGAAAAAAGCGAACCGTTTACGCTTTCGCAGTTGCCGGTAATGCTGAAAAATCCTGTGCTCATCGGCCTCTATATGATGTCATTTTTGCTCCCCACCGGCTATTATACCGCCTACAGCTATATCGAGCCTTACCTGAAGCAGATTGCGATGATGGATGATGCTTGGATAACCATCACCTTGGTTATTTTCGGTGCAGCCGGACTTTTGGGCAGCGCAGCCTTTTCCAAATGGTATGATAAATGCCGCTATCACTTCTTCCGCATCACCGTACTTGGCGTTGCAGTTGTTTTGCTGCTGCTCTACCCCATAAGCATCAATCATTATCTGCTGGTGCTGCTCTGCGCAATCTGGGGCATTTTTGTTACCGCCTTCAACGTTGTAGGCCAGGCAGAGCTTTTGCGCACAACTACTATGAGCACCTCCGCTGTGGCTATGTCGATTTACTCCGGCATTTATAATCTTGGTATCGGCAGCGGCAGCTATCTGGGCGGACTTATCTGTACGCATGCTTCCATCGCTTATATAGGTCTCGGCGGCGGCGCAATCGTGCTGCTTTCCTTTATTTACTGTGCCTTTTTCCTTATTCCCGCTATGCGTCGCCAGCAAGTAGAGGCTGAAAAATAAATTTAACCGCCGAAAAGCGTATAATAAACTGTATATTAAATTTCCTCACTTGCTATATTTCCTGTTTTTATTTATAATTAAGAGATACGTAAGATTACAAAGAAGGAGATTTTCTATCAATATGTCTGCAAGTACAACCAAAACTAAGAATCAACCATCCCGTAAGCCTGTATTGCTGGATTACTTAAAAGCCTTCACTAAGGATAAATTGATTTTTGCAGCGCGTCAGCTCTGCATCACCTACAGCAAGCTCAAAAAGGACGAGCTGGCAGAAAAAATCTGCACAGAAATGCAAAAGCCGGGAATTGCAGCAAAACGTTTTGCTATTATGCCGGACGAAAATATCCAGGCCTTCGAAGCAGCCTTGGAGAAAAAATGCTTCCATCCTACCTACAGTGAATATGCACTGCTGCTGCCCTTTATTTCTATGGGCTACATTGTTTCCTATCCCGACGACTGCTTTGAAGCAGTAAAGGAAGCACGCACCGTTTACAAAAAAATCAACACCGCAGACTTCCAGGCTCGCCGCCAACAGCTGGCATGGCTGCTGGACTGCATCACCGCTATGTCCAGCCTGCACCTTATTCTTCCGGTAGAATTTTTCTGCGAAATGTACAATCAAAAAGCAGGCTTTGAGCTTACTCCGGAAACTCTGCCGCAATTACTTGCCGAGATTCCGAGCAACTTTAACCCCTGCGCAATCAAAGACGGCCGCATTCTGCTCAAGAAAAATGACAGCGATGATTTCTACACCAGAATGGAGCAAGGCAGAAAGCCCTTCGGCCTGTACCTGCCTACCGTAAAGGAAATCACCATGCTTTCCCACTACGGTTATATGCAATCTACTACCGCATATCAGGATCTGCATGACTTCTTCACTCAAGAGCTGAATGTTGCGGCACTGGATGCACATTACTGGTGCCAGTACATCTATGAATTTGAAAACTCCAACACCGACGGCAATACCTCTGAGCTGATTCAGAAGCTGCAGGCTAATATTCCCGCTTGGAACAATTACAGCCATCTCGGCAGACTTTCCGTACTGCTGCAGAACGCCCGCAACAATGCTACCCGTATGTTCTGCCTCGGTGGCCACACTCCCAACGAAACTATCAAGCTGCTGCGTGACGCACAGCAGGCAGCTCAGCAAAATACCCGTGTAGGTGCCAAAGCGAAAAAGGTTTATCCTAACGATCCCTGTCCCTGCGGCAGCGGCAAAAAGTATAAAAAATGCTGCGGTAAAAAGCACTGAGCAGCATGCTATGCTTTAGTGTAAGAAGGAATTGCAATGAAGAAATTTTTAGTCGTTGATTTTGAATTTACTACCTACGAGCGCCCTGTCGGCCGTCCGCGCGGCTTCTTTTCCGAGATTATCGAAATCGGCGCAGTGAAGTTGGACGGCGAACCGCTCACCGACTGCGGACGCATCCAAAGCTTTGTCAAACCACATTTTTATCCTAAGCAAGCCAAGGATTCTATGGATTTTTGCATGATTACCGCTAAGGATATGCAGCAGGCCATTGAATTCCCTGCTATGGTGCAGGAGCTGGCAGCGTTGTATGAAAGCGGCGAAACCTACTTTGTAGCTTGGGGAACCGAGGATTACAAGGTACTGCAGACAGGCTGCGAGCGTCATAAAATCGAAAACCCCGTAAAATACGAGGACTATCTTGATTTGGCGCTGGCCTACCGCCTGTGGAAGGGTGATGATTACACCACCGGTCTGAAAAAGGCCACCGAGGAACAGGAGGTCAACACCGCCGGCCTGTGGCACACCGCCTTTGATGATGCCAACAACACCGGCAAGCTGCTCATCGAAATGTTTAACCGCGGCTGGAAGCTGGAGGATTTCTTCGCTGCCCGCGAGGTTTACGAAGCGGAGCGCGCTGCCCGTCAGGCAGAACGTGCCAAGCACCATAACGGTTACAGAAGATGGTAAAATTTTAAAGCACATAAAAAAAGCTATCACCGGGCTTTGCCCGCTGATAGCTTTTTTGCTTTTTTGCTTTTTATACTGTTTATCTTTTAATAACGGTTAAAAATCTCCTGCACCTCGTTGCGCTCCTGCGTCCGCAAAAGTGCCAGCTGCAGCAAAAGGCGTGCCTTTTGCGGATTAAGGTTATCCGCATACAAAAAGTCTTGCTCCTGCCACCGCTCCAAGCCTGCGGCAACAATACCGCTGCCGGTGCGGCTGGGACGCACAACCACAACGCCACGGCCAACAGCCTCCGCCAGCGCCGCTTCCACATCCTCATGAATGCTGCCCATGCCACTGCCGGCGTAGATAATGCCACGCGCGCCTGCTGCCAATGCCGCATCCACAAACACGCGGTCCTCACCGATATGCGTGTAGATGATATCCACGCGCGGCAAAGCAGTAACACCAGTTATGTCAAATTCGCTCTGCAGTGTGTGCGGACGCACGCTGCGATAATAGTAATGTACCTCACCGCCAACGATAAAGCCTAAAGGACCACCGTTCGTTGCCTTGAAGGTTGCCACATTCGCCGTGTTTGTCTTGGTCACGTCACGCCCGCTGTAGATTTCATCGTTCATCATCACCAGCACGCCCTGTCCGGCGCTTACAGCATCCACAGCTACCTTAACAGCGTTGATAATATTCAAAGGTCCGTCGGCACTGACTGCGGTGGCAGGACGCATTGCGCCCACGAGTACCACCGGCTTAGCACTCTTTACCGTCAGGTTCAAGAAGAAGGCCGTTTCTTCCATAGTATCGGTACCATGGGTAATAACAACACCGTCGACATCATCCTGCGCCAGCAGCTCATTGCAACGCTGCGCCAGACGCAGCAGCAACGCATCGGTAATACTGCTGCTGTCGATATTGCACAGCTGCTCGCCGCTGATATGCGCCAGCTCGCCCAGTTCAGGCACACCTGCCAGCAAATCGGCAACGCTGTAGGCACCGGCAGTATAGCCAGTCATCTGGGTACCGGAAGCAGCCTTGCCGGCAATAGTGCCGCCGGTTGCTAAAATTACAATGTTCTTCAACTCAGTTTTTTCCATCAGCCTGACCTCCATCAGTCCTTCTTTCAGCTTCGCAGCCAATGCTTATTTTACCAGGCCCTTTTCCTGCAGATAATCGGATACCATGTCTGCCGCTTCGGCAGTAATCTTAATACATTTAGTTCTGTATTCCGGTGTGCCGAAGCTCAGGCGGTTCAGTGCTCTGCAGCAGGAAGTGCCGAAATGCTTGGTAAAGCGCTCATGAAACTCATGCGTATATTTATAGACCTCTGTCTGATGCTTTTCAGACGGATCCAATCTGCCCACGATAGAGCTGATAACCAGGCAAGAACCGCTCAGCGCACCGCACACGCAGCCGCTGCGGCCGATACCGCCGCCCATGCCGGACACCATGCGGATTGCTACATCCGGCAGGCCCAGCTTTAAGCCGTCATTGCACGCCTTAACTACGGATTCTACGCAGTTATTGCCCTCGTTATGGTACTGCTCTGCTAAATCATAAATTTCCTTCATATTCTATGCCTCCAAAAAATAACCTAATCCTGTTTATTTTAGCAAGCATAGAACAAAATAGCAAGAAAAATGCTGTAACCGAAAAGCCACAGCATTGTATATCAAAGTCCGAACATAGTCTTAGCCAACTTCGTTCCGCTCTCTGTTTTAAAAATCCGCTCCACAGCTTTGGCAATATTCTCCTTCGGCATGCCATCCTCATAAAAGTTTACTATAAAATCAGCTTCCACAAGCAGCTGATAATCAAGACCGTCAATGATATTATACGTATGGTGATGACCGACAAGATAGCAGATGCGTTCAATTTTTTTAGGGGCATACCCAACCTTTTGCAAAAGCCCGCGTGCTACCGACGGTCCCTCCTGCTCCTGAATTTTACCAGTGCAATGACCGGCGCCGTACTTGGCTTCACCCGGCTTAATACCGCAGTCATGCACAAGACCTGCCGCCTCCACAAGCTCTGTCAGCTCTGCATCTGCACCCTCGCTCTCAGCCAGCTGCTTTACCAGACTGGCAACCTTAATAAAATGCTGACAGCGGCGTGCATCTCCTGCAAAAAAATCTACCATCTCGTTATATAAAGCAACGTTTTTATTCATAGCATTCACTCCAATCCGACTAAAATACGATTCAATCTTATTTTGGCCTAAACAATGCAGTTTTGCAAGTTTTTTCGCCATAATAAGATTATAAAAGCATTCTCCTCCAACACACAGAAAAGCGCTCTTAGCCTGCATTATGCAAGACATTGAGCGCCTTCCTGTTTTATTAGGGAGTTTGATTAGGGAGAAGCAAATTATTTTTCCTCAATAGGATAATCCTGCAGAGCATCATAGCCTGTTTCACCGGTACGAATCTTAACAACATCCTCAACATCATAGATGAAGATTTTGCCATCGCCGTATTTGCCGGTATACAGAACCTGCTTAGCAACATTGACTACTGCTGCAACAGGAATTGCGGAAACAATCATTTCAACCTTCACCTTCGGCAGCAGGTGTGCAGCAACCTCAGCACCACGATACATTTCCGTGGAGCCCTTCTGGATGCCGTAGCCCAAAACCTTGGTAACAGTCATGCCAGTAATTCCCAGCTTATCCAAAGCATTTTTCAATGCTTCGAAACGATTTTGCGAGGTGATAATAACAACCTTGCTCATCTTTACTGCACCTGCAGGCTTAGCTGCAGTTTCCTTGACCGGAGTAACATAAGTAGTAGTAACAGAGGTCTGTGCCTTCAACGGAGTTTGCATAAAGTCGGCATAGCTGCTGAGCAGGCCATGCTCTTCCATATCCAGGCCTTTGATTTCTTCGGATTCCTTAACACGCAAACCGAAGAGCTTATCAAGAACTTTAAAGATAATCGTCATAGTAACTACAACATAGATTGCTACAACTACAACGCCGAGGATTTGTTTTACCAGGAAATCAGTACCGCCACCATAGAAGAGGCCGCCGTCAAGAGCGAAGAGACCGGTTGCGATAGTACCGAAGGCACCGCAGACACCGTGAACAGAAATTGCACCGACAGGATCATCTATCTTCAGCTTCTGGTCGAAGAATTCAACAGCAGCAACTACCAGCACACCGGCAATCAGGCCGATGATTAAAGCGCCGGCCGGGCTTACCATATCGCAGCCTGCGGTAATTGCTACCAGACCTGCAAGCACGCCGTTCAGTGTCATGGAAACATCAGGCTTGCCGTAGCGAATCCAGGTGTAAATCATAGTTGCGGTAGCAGCAGCTGCTGCAGCCATGTTAGTGGTAATAAAGATAGCACCCATGGAAACCAAGGCGTCATCACCGGTTGCGCAAACGGTGGAAGCACCGTTGAAGCCAAACCAACCGAACCAAAGAAGGAAAACGCCCAAGGCACCAAGCGGAATGCTGTGACCGGGAATAGCGTTTACCGTACCGTCGGCATTGTATTTGCCGATACGCGCGCCAATCATCTTGGCACCGACGAGAGAAGCAACGCCGCCTACCATATGAACGGCAGTAGAACCGGCGAAATCATGGAAGCCCATCTGTGCGAGCCAGCCGCCGCCCCAAATCCAGTGACCGCTAATCGGGTAAATAATAGCGCTGATTAATACGCTGTAAATGCAATATACCAGGAAGTTGGTACGTTCTGCCATAGCACCGGAAACAATTGTTGCTGCGGTAGCACAGAACATCGTCTGGAAGATAAAGTACGCAGTGCTTGGATAGCTGGCACCGTAATCACCTTTTACAAAGAAGTCCGGCGTGCCGATGAAGCCGCCGATATCGGTACCAAACATCAGGCCAAAACCCAGAACCCAGAAAACGATGGAGCCGAGGCACATATCCATGACATTTTTCATGACGATGTTGCCGGCATTTTTAGCTCTGGTAAAGCCTGTTTCAACCATTGCGAAGCCCGGCTGCATAGAAAATACCAGGAAGGCACCTATCAGCACCCATATAGTATCGGCAGATACATATTTGTCCATTTGTAAACACCCCTCAAATTATAATAATTTTTAATGTGTCATTGAGCAGCGCTCACATGGCATTAGCTAAAGAAAGAGGGGCGTACCCGATTTTTCGGATACACCCCATTGTGTATGAGTTTATATATATTATTTTATCTTAACACACCTTACTCAAGGCTGTCGAGAAGGCAACTGCAGCTTACTCATTTACACCAAACAACAACTCACCATAAGTCGGATAGTCGAGATACTTACCACCGGTCAAAGCTTCGGCAGCATCAACCGCACTTCTCAGCTTGCCCATTTCTTCAAGAACAGTATCGTGATAGTACAGAGCCTGTTTCTCGCTATCGCCGATTTCTGCTGCTTCCTTCAAGCCATCTTCCAGCTTCAGGGAGGATGCATACATTTCTCCGCCCAGCTTGCTCAGCTTATCGGCAAGTGCGCCTTCAAAGCCTGCGCTGACGCCGGCAGCCTTTTTATCAAGTACTGCTTTGGTCAAATCTCCGGTATAAGCGGTAACTGCCGGGAGGATGTCCTTATGGAACATATCCAGCATGGTTGCTGCTTCGATAGAAATCGTGGTGCTGTAGTTCTCCAGCAGGATTTCTACACGGGATTCAACCTCGGCTTTTGTGAAGATGTTATGCTTTTCGAACAGCTCGATGTTCTTGGCATGTCCCAGATACGGCAGAGCCTCTGGAGTAGATTTGAGGTTCAGCAGGCCACGTTTGGCTGCTTCTTCAACCCATGCATCGGTATAACCGTTACCGTTGAAGACAATGCGTTTATGAGCCTTATAGGTTTCTTTAACCAGATCATATACTGCTGCTTCCAGGTCAGGAGCATCTGCCAGCTTATCGGCAAATTCATCCAGCTCTTCGGCAACGATGGTGTTCAGTACGATGTTGGGGCCGGCGATGGAGAACATGCTGCCCAGCATACGGAATTCAAATTTATTGCCGGTGAAGGCGAAGGGAGAAGTTCTGTTTCTGTCGGTGTTATCCTTAACCAGAGCAGGAATGGTATCGTCGCTTACCTTGATGTAGCTTTCCGGATTGCCGTTGTAAACCTTGTCTGCTGCAATAGCTTCAAGGACTGCAGTCAGCTCAGTGCCAAGGAACATGGAAACGATAGCCGGAGGAGCTTCGTTAGCGCCCAGACGATGGTCATTACCGGCGCTGGCAACAGACACACGCAGCAGATCCTGATATTCATCAACAGCCTTGATAATTGCTGCCAGGAAGGTCAGGAAGCGCAGGTTTTTGTACGGCTCCTTGCCGGGATCCAGCAGGTTCAGGCCTTCTTCCGTAGATAAGGACCAGTTGTTATGCTTGCCGCTGCCGTTTACACCGTCGAAGGGTTTTTCATGCAGCAGGCAAACAAGGCCATGACGCAGAGCAACACGTTTCATGAACTCCATCATCAGTTGGTTATGGTCAGATGCTACGTTGGTAGTGGTGAAGATAGGTGCCAGCTCGTGCTGTGCCGGAGCAACTTCGTTATGCTCGGTTTTAGCAAGTACGCCCAACTTCCACAGCTCATCGTCCAAATCCTTCATGAAGGAAAGAACTCTTTGTTTGATAATGCCGAAGTAGTGGTCGTCCAGCTCCTGGCCACGCGGAGATTTCGCACCGAAAAGGGTACGGCCGGTGTAAACCAGGTCTTTACGTTTTTCCCACATTTTTTTATCTACGAGGAAATATTCCTGTTCCGGACCAACAGTACTGTTGACGCGGATAGTATCAATGCCGAACAGCTTCAGCAGCTTGCAGGCTGCTTTGCTGACTGCATTCATGGAACGCAGCAGCGGAGTCTTTTTATCCAGCACTTCGCCGGTGTAGGAGCAGAAGGCTGTAGGAATGCACAGGCAGTTATCTTTGATAAATGCATAGGAGGTCGGGTCCCATGCTGTATAGCCGCGGGCTTCAAAGGTTGCACGCAAGCCGCCGGACGGGAAGCTGGAAGCATCAGGCTCGCCCTGAATCAGCTCTTTGCCGGAGAAGTCCATAATAACACGGCCTTCGGCAGTAGGAGAAATGAAGCTTTCATGCTTTTCAGCAGTAATACCGGTCATCGGTTGGAACCAATGGGTGAAATGAGTGCAGCCATGCTCCAGAGCCCAGTCCTTCATAGCATTGGCGATGATATTAGCAATTTCCAGATTCAGCGGAGTGCCTGCAAGCACTGCTGCCTTATATGCCTTATAGGTTGCAGTCGGCAGACGGTCCTTCATAACGCTTTCGTTAAAAACTAAGCTGCCAAACAGTTTCGGTACATCATTCATTGTAAAACCTCCCTAATTTCTCTCTGAGAATTTCCTTTGGTTTACGAAGTGTAAGCCCCTCATTTGAAATACAGTTTTTTGTGCTTTACAGATTTTCTTCTCTCTGGCTCTGTAAATAAGAAAGCACCGTCAGCTGCGCCTTGCGCTGCTACGGTGCTTCGTTGCACTTATCATGGGTAAGATATAAATTATAATTCTCACCGCTGATATAAAAGAAAAAGCAACCACGAAGTTTGGACCTTTCGATCCAACAACCACGTTGTTGCTTTATGCGCTTATTATAATACTAGGTTTTCAATTTGTAAAGAGGGTAAGAGGAAAAATTTTTAATTTTTTCGTGGAAACCGCTTTTTCTGTTAGTGTCACAATTAACATTTCGTTCCGTTCAGAAAAAATTTTCCGTGCCCAAAGGGCACAACGCAAATTTCGTGTGGAAGCATATGCGAAATGCTGCAAAACTCGCGCGAAGCTAGGAAATTTTGCAAGATAACCATACAATAGCGCTCAAACAATGCAGCACTTCGATGCTTCCAGACACTCATTTGCTAAAATTTTTATTCACTTCCCGATATGTTAATTGCTTCTCACATGATTATCTTCAAAAACTAATGCTAATATAAAATTAACGGTTATACTACACCCGCTTCAGCAGGATTTTTGCGTTCTGTAAAGAATTGTACAGTATAGAGTATGTAATGCAAAACGCAATATAACTAATTGCCAAGGAGGAACCCTTATGGAATTAACCGCTGTTGCGCAGCTGCGCCGCATGGTGCTAGAGCATTTGTCCCGCTACACCTGGAATAACGAGCTGCCTGACCACGTCTATGATATTCTGCAGGAGGTACGCGAGGATACTCCGCGTTACCGCTGCTGTGTTTATAAAGAAAGAGCCGTACTGAAAAACCGTATTGATATGGCGCTGGGGCAGGAGTGCTCCAGCAATATCATCGAGGCAGCCAAGCTGACGCTGAACGAGCCTGAGCGCACCGATTTGCCGATTATCGACGTGCTGCCAGCAGCCTGCGACCAATGCCCGATTGATGCTTATTACGTTACAGATATGTGCCGCCACTGCATCACCCACAAATGCATGAATAACTGCCCGAAAAAGGCTATCAGCATTATTCAGGAGCGCGCCTTTATCGATAAAACGAAATGTATCGAATGCGGTCGCTGCAAGCAGATGTGCCCCTACGGTGCGATTATCGAAATCCATCGTCCCTGCGTGCGTGCCTGCGCCATCGGTGCCATCAGCATCGGTGAAAACCGTAAGGCTGTCATTGACCATGAAAAATGTGTTTCCTGCGGTGCCTGCCGCAATGCCTGCCCCTTCGGCGCCATTGACGAGCGCAGCAATATTATCCGCGTTATCCGCGAAATTCAGCAGGGCAAGCAGGTTATCGCCCTTGTGGCACCTTCTATCGTAGGCCAATACGGTTTAAAGATTACCATGGTGCAAATTTACGAGGCACTGCAAAAAGCAGGCTTCGCTGAAGTTGTAGAGGTTGGCGTTGGCGCCGATATCACCAGCGTTAAGGAAGCAGAGGAATATCTGGAGAAGGTTCCTGCCAAGCAGGGCTTTATGACCAGCTCCTGCTGTCCTGCATTTGTTAAGCTGATTAAAACACAGGTGCCGGAGGCTGCGGACAAAATTTCCGACACTCCCTCCCCCATGCTCACCTGCGCTGAGCTGATAAAGCAAAAATATCCTTATGCAGTTACTGTGTTCATCGGTCCCTGCATCGCCAAAAAGGTGGAAGCACGCGAGCACCGCGAAACCATCAACTATGTGCTGACCTTTGAAGAGATTATGTGCATGCTGGAGGGCAAGGATATCAAATTTGCGGAAATGAGCGGTGATACTGCTTATGAACGCGATGCCTCCAAGCTTGGCCTGAGCTTCCCTCTGACGGCCGGCGTAAGTGCTGCCGTGCAGGATACGGTTGCAGCTATGGGCGGTGAGGTGCATAACGCACAATACTGCTCCGGACTGGACAAATGCCGTGATACGGTTAAGGCTGCTGCCGCAGGCAAGCTCGACTGCAGCTATATCGAAGGCATGGCCTGCTCCAACGGCTGTATCGACGGCCCCGCTGCCGTAGGTGACTTCCACATTACGAAGGTCGCACTAACGAAATACGCAGCAGCAGCCCCCAATAAGCAGGCTGCCGAAGATAAGCACACAAAATAAAAACTTAAAGCCTATCCCTTCTGTCATACCGGCAGAGGGGATAGTTTGTTCATAGCAGGATTTTAGTCTGCTAAAATCATAGAGTGCGTTTTACTGCGCACTAAAAAGAACGGAGATTCCCAAGCAAATGCAAAACACTCGCTACATCGGTCACCTTGCTGCCCTCATTACAATTGCTACCTGGGGCACGACCTTTATTTCTACCAAGGTTTTACTTACCGGCTTTCAGCCGTTGGAAATCCTTTTTTTCCGCTTTATTATGGCCTTTTTCGCCCTTTGGCTGGCCTATCCTAAAATGCTGAAAACAGATAAAAAGCAGGAGCCTGTTTTTATGGCCGCAGGCCTTTGCGGTATCTGCCTCTACTACCTTTTGGAAAACATCGCCCTGACCTATACACAGGCCTCCAACGTTAGCGTAATCGGCAGCACAGCGCCTTTCTTTACCGCGCTGCTGGCGCATTATTTTATGCATTCTGCCGGCAGCTTAAGCAAACAGTTCATCATCGGCTTTTTTATCGTGATGAGCGGTATTGCCTGCATCAGCTTCAACGGCGCAGCCATGCAGCTCAATCCTTTAGGTGATTTGCTGGCGATTTCCGCCGCTGTCGTGTGGGCGTTTTATGCCCTGCTGACGAAAAAAATCAGCAGCTACGGCTATCCTGTTATCCTCGCCACTCGCAGAACCTTTTTCTACGGCATTCTCTTTATGCTGCCGGCGCTGGACTTTCTGGATTTTGAGCTGAACCTGGCGCGCTTTGCCAATACTACCTATCTTTTCAACATAATCTTTCTCGGTCTGGGTGCTTCCGCACTCTGCTTCGTCACCTGGAACTTAGCAGTTAGGGAGTTGGGGGCAGTAAAGGCCAGCGTTTATATTTATATGGTGCCCGTCATCACCGTCATTACCTCGGCGATTGTCCTGCAGGAAAAAATCACTCTGCTGGTAGCACTCGGTACCATCCTGACAATGACCGGCCTGTTTATTTCGGAATACAGGCCGAAGAAAAAAATACAGTAAGAAGGCAAACAAATACGCCCTAGACATCAACAGCCTAAGGCGTATTTTTATTTTTTCTGCATATAATAATTAATAAAGGTCTGCGCAACCTGCGACAGCTCTCTGCCCTTAACTATAGACAGCGTCATCTCCAAAAACAAGCGCTCATCCTTGATTTCCTTGCGGACCAGATTCGCCGGAAACAATTCTACAGCCGGTGCCGGTACAATCGCCACACCGGTATTTTTTTCTGCCCAGGCTATGGCCGAAAGCTTAGTAGTATTAATACTCATAACCTGCGGGAAAATGTGTGAATCCGAGCACACAGAAAAAAACAGCTCAGAACAGCCACGCGAAAGACATAACGGAATGTCCTCCAAATCATCCAGCAGGATATTAGGCTTATCATTTTTCAGATACGGGCTATCCTTATGAAAAAGCGCAACCAGACGCTCTTTACGGCTGAACAGCGTTTCAAAGCGCTTAGACTGCTTTAGGTGTGCATTGGCAATGCCTATTTCCGTTTTCCCCTCCAAAAGCTGCTGGGTTTGTTCGTCAATCGGCACCTCATACAGCTCATAATTAATATGCGGAAACTCTCTGTAAAAATCACTCAAAAAGTTTTTAATAAAGTTTATTGACATCGAAGGTGACAGACTGATGCGCAGCGTACCGCTAAAGCCTGCCTGACAGTCAACTATCTCCTTCAGAGCGCTGTTTTCTGCCGAGCAGATATACTTAGCCTTGTTATATAAAATACAGCCTGCATCCGTAAGCTCAATGCTGTGACCGCCACGGCGCACATGCAGCAGCTGCGTACCAAAACGCTTCTGCAGCACCTTAAGCTGATTACTCAGCGCCGGCTGGGCAATCGCTATCTGCTTAGCTGCGGCAGAAATACTGCCGGCCTCAACTATGGCAATAAAATTGCGGTAATATTCTATGTCCATATATAGTTCTCCTTTACTTCTCTCTGCCTTTATTATACTATACAGCAATATTTCTGAGTACTTTTTTAGTTTTTAAAATTAAATTTTTCATAAAACCAATGACAGCATATGCAAAACACATATAACTCCAATAGATTATTTTTATAAGCGATTAGGAATAAAAGCATAAGTTTTTCGTTTTTTTCTAAAAACAGACAACTATATATCATGAATTATCCTGTTCCCGCATCAAAGAACGAGTTAACGTATATGCATTTTTTATATGTAAAATGTATTTTCCGTATTTTACTTTATATGTTGATAGATTTAAACTGTAAGCAGATAAGGAAATTTCCAAAAAAGAAAAGAGGTTTTTGAAATGCTGGATGCAACACGTTTGCGCACCCCCTGCCTATTTGACAAAATAGTCAGCGCGGACGAAGCAGCCACACTGATTACCGATGGTATGAATGTCGGTGTCAGCGGCTTCACCCCCTCTGGCTATCCTAAGAAAACCACACTTGCTCTCGCTAAAGCCATCAAGGCCGGCAAAAAATGCCGTATCAATATTTGGAGCGGTGCTTCCGTCGGACCGGAAATCGAAGAAGCACTTGCCGAAGTCGGCGGTATCAGCGGACGCATGCCTTATTATGCAGCCTCCAACAAAACACTCAGCCGCCAGATCAACACCGGCAGCGTAACCTATATTGATCAGCATTTAAGCCACTTTGCCCAACAAATCGACTACTGCTTTTACGGCGATGTTGATGTTGCAATCGTTGAAGCCGCTGCTATCAATGCAGACGGCAGCATTGTCCTCGGTCCGGGCGTCGGCAACACGCCTATGCTTGTAAAGCATGCAAAAAAAATTATTGTTGAGGTCAACACATCTATCCCGCTGACGCTGGAGGGAATGCACGATATTTACATCTGCAGCAAACCACCAGAGCGCACCGAAATCCCTATTTATCATGTCGGCGACCGCATCGGTTCTCCTTATGTAAGCTGCGGACTTGACAGAATTACCTGCATCGTCGAATCAGACATTGTCGACCATGTACGCAATTTAAGCGCTCCTGATGAAGCAAGCAAAAAAATTGCCGCTAACCTGGTTGATTTTTTGGAGCACGAGCAGCGCCACGGCCGTCTGCCACAGCAAATGCTGCCGTTGCAGTCCGGCGTAGGAAGCATAGCCAATGCTGTATTAATGGGTTTGGCAGAATCTAAATTTGATAATCTTACTATGTACTCGGAGATTTTGCAAGATTCTGTTTTTAAGCTGATAAAATGCGGTAAAGTTACCCAAGCCTCCGGCTGTGCCTTCACCCCATCGCCGACAGTTTGGGAGATGTATAAAGAAGATCCCGAGCTCTACCGTAACCGCATTGTTCTGCGTCCGCTCGACATCAGCAATAATCCGGAGGTCATCCGCCGCCTCGGCGTTATCTCCATGAATACACCGCTTGAATTTGATATTTACGGTCAGGCAAATTCTACCCACGTTATGGGTAACCGTATGATGAACGGTATCGGCGGCAGCGGAGATTATATGCGCAACGGTTACCTGACAATATTCTCCACCCCATCAACTGCCAAAGGCGGTAATATCTCGAGCATAGTTCCCATGGTTTCACACGCAGATCATACCGAACATGATACGATGATTTTTATTACCGAGCAAGGTGTAGCCGATATCCGCGGTCTGAGTCCTCTAAAACGGGCCAAACTGATTATCGAAAAATGCGCCCACCCCGATTTCAGGGAACAGCTTTATGATTACCTGAAAATGGCGCAAAGAAAAAACGGCCATGAGCCTGTTGATTTGGAACATGCCTTCGACATGCACATAGCGTTAGAAAAAACAGGCACGATGAAAGAGCAATCCAAGGAGGAAAATCATTATGACTACACGAGAAGATTTACAGCTTAGCTTAGATGCCTATGATGCCAAGGTTGCCAAGGCAATCGCAAAATTCCCCGAACGGCAGCATTTAAGCGAAAAGCGCTTATATACACCCTTAGATATCGATGAAAAATTTGATTATAACAGTAAACTCGGCTTTCCCGGTCAGTATCCCTTCACCCGTGGTGTGCAGCCAACAATGTACAGAGGCCGCTTGTGGACTATGCGTGCTTATGCAGGCTTTGCCACTGCCGAAGAAACAAATGCCCGTTACAAATATCTGCTGCAGGCAGGCCAAACCGGTCTTTCCGTAGCTATGGATTTACCGACACAAATCGGTCTGGACAGCGACGCACCGTTATCCGAAGGCGAAGTCGGCAAGGTTGGCGTAGCTATTGATTCTCTCGCTGACATGGAAAAGCTTTTTGAAGGGATTCCCCTGGACAAGGTCAGCACCTCGATGACCATCAATGGTCCGGCAGCCGTACTTTTGGCAATGTATGTAGCTGTTGCCGAAAAGCAGGGCGTAAAACCGGAGCAGCTGAAGGGCACTATTCAAAACGATATTCTCAAGGAATATATCGCTCGAGGAACCTATATCTTTCCGCCACGTCCTTCCATGCGCCTGATTACAGATACCTTTGCTTATTGCTCGCAGAATATCCCCAAATGGAATACTATAAGCGTTGGCGCTTATCACATTCGCGAAGCAGGTGCTTCCGAGGTACAGGAAATCGCTTTTGCCTTCGCTAATGCCATGGCCTATATTGATGCTGCAATCAAAGCAGGCCAAAAGGTTGATGATTTTGCTCCCGGTATCAGCTGGATTTTTACCGCAGGCCTTAATTTCTTCTCTGAAATAGCCAAATTCCGCGCTGCCCGCCGCTTGTGGGCACGCATCATGAAAGAGCGTTACGGAGCCACCGTTCCCAAGGCACAGATGCTGCGCGTACACGTTCATACCGCAGGCAGCGTGCTTACAGCACAGCAGCCTTTGAACAACGTTGCCCGCATTACCTGGCAGGCTATGTCTGCTGTACTTGCAGGCATTCAGTCGATGGCCTGTTGCGCGTATGACGAAGCCATTGCCCTCCCGACGGAAGAAAGTGCAACGCTTGCACTGCGCACCCAACAGCTCATTGCTTACGAAAGCGGTGTTGCCGACACTATCGACCCCATGGCCGGTTCCTATTATGTTGAAGCACTCACTGACAAATTCGAAAAAGAAGCTTATGCATACATCCAAAAAATCGATGCCATGGGCGGTGCAGTTGCCGCTATCGAACAAGGCTATATGCAAGGTGAAATGGCGGCCCATGCCTACGAATATCAGACAGATATTGAAAAAGGCAAGCGTACAGTCATCGGCGTCAACAAATTTGCGGACAACAAGGCTGTCAAAACAAATGATATTATTACGGCAGATTTAAGCGTTGCGGAACGTCAGATTGCCCGTGTAAATGAAATGAAGGCTCACCGTGACCAGCAAGCAGTAGATGCTTCCCTGAAAGCTCTGAAGAAAGCCGCCAAGGGTGAAGCTAACCTTATGCCTTATCTTATTGATGCTGTCAAAACCTATGCAACCTTAGGCGAAATCTGCGGCGTACTGCGCGAGGTTTTCGGAGAATACCAGCAGGGAGGTAATTTGTTTTAAGGCTAAGGCAGGTGTTTACGTTGCATTTGGCGAATACCATGGCAATAGTTAAAATTAAAGCAAAGGCAGGTATTAACAATGACAACTAAAGCATTAGCAAAATTTACCGCAGAATTGTGCTACGAAAAGCTTTCTGCTCACAGCATCGAAATGGCTAAAAAATGTCTGTTGGACTGGCTGGGAATTGCTATCCGCGGTTCGCAGGAAAAACCGGTACGTATTATACATGACGTAATCTTGCAGGGAGATGCCCCGCAGGCGAATATTTTCGGCAGCCTTCCCGCCAAAAAGGCCGGTGCCCTGAACTCAGCCTTTATCAACAGCGCGGCCTCTCACAGTCTGGATTTCGATGACCTGCATAACCCGTCTATTATCCATCCGGCCTGCGTTGTTGTTTCTCCCGCACTGGCTGTCTGCGAGGCAGAGCACAAAAGCGGTAAGCAGCTCATCGCAGCAATTTGTGCAGGCTACGAAGCCAGCGGGCGCGTAGGCGAAGCGGTTATCCCGGAATCCTACTTCTTTTGGCATACTACCGGTACCGCAGGCACCATCGCCGCCGGTGCTGCTGCCGCCAACGCTCTTGGACTTAACGCACAGCAGACACTGATGTGCTACGGCAGCGCCGGTACCCAGGCAGCAGGCCTGTGGGAGTTTTTAAAGGAAGGTGCCATGAGCAAGCCGTTGCACACAGGCAAGGCTTCCTACAGTGGTGTCCTCAGCGCTTATCTGTCGCAGAAGGGCTTTACTGCCGCCAGTGAGATTTTAGAAGGTGAAAAGGGCTTCTGCCGTGCCATGGTCAAAGAACCGCATTTGGAGAAACTTACCGAAAACATGAGCACTGATAAACTGAAAATCGACATCAACTCCTTCAAGCCCTACGCCTGCTGCAAGCATGCCCATGCCGCTCTTTACGCCATTCAGGAGCTGCGTAAGGCTCATTCCCTGCAGCCTGAGGACATCGCTAAAATTAAGCTTTACGTCAACGATATTACGAACTATCTGATTAATAATCCGCAGCCGCAAACTCCCTACGGCGGCAAATTCAGTATTCAATATTGCTCCGCTGCTATGCTGAAGTTCGGCGAAGTTGGCATTGCGCAGTTCAGCGAGGAGTGTATCCACAACAAAGAGCTTACTGATTTAATGCAGCGCATCGAGGTTATCCGCGATGAGGCTATGGAACAGCTTCATGCAGCAGATGCTTCCAAGCTGGCTTCCAGAGTAGAAATTCAGCTGCATAACGGGCAAACTCTTACAATGCAGGTTGATTATCCTAAGGGAGATCCGGAAAATCCTCTGACTTGTGAGGAGCTCTGCGCCAAGTTTATGAGCCTTGCCGTACCTGTTTACGGTGAAGCAAAGGCATTACGTTTACAAAATTGGGTAGCAAGCCTTGAGCAATGCAACGACGTTGCCCAAGCGCTGGACGCCTGTCTAAAGGAGGAATGATTTATGCAACCGGAAGAAATTATCCGAAGCGTAAAAGATATCTACACGCATAACGCTTTTATGCAGCACTGCGGCATAAAGGTTCACAGCATCAGCTGCGGCAAAGCTGCAGTAGGCCTGCGCATCGACCCTGCCATCCACACAAACCTTAACGGCAAGCTGCACGGAGGCTTGCTTACAACACTGGTGGATAATGCCACCGGCATCGCCTGCGCCGCTATGGGCAAGCGCGTGGTTACGGTATCGATGACCGTAGATTTCATTAAGAGCGCTCCTTCCGGTGCAATGGTAGAAGCACAGGCTGAGGTTATTTCGCATAATGACCAGTTGATTACTATGCAAATTCATGTATATGATACTGATACAAATACACTGCTGGCCACCGGCAGCTGCTGTATGCTGACAATTGCCGACTTCCCCGGAATTCCGGAAAAATGGTAAGTGTCAGCTTCGCAAGCAGTCTATAAAGCGTATACCATAACAGCTTAACTGCTTTCGTTACAATGTAAAAAGGCGTTCTCCCCTGCGGGAGAACGCCTTTACTTACAGCAACTTATTAAATTTGTTCAGCCTTAATCTTTTCAACCTGCTCAACAGAAAGCGAAGTAGCCTTAGCAATATCCTCTACAGATAATCCCATACTTAAAAGACGCTTTGCAGTTGCAGTCTTTTCTTTTGCCTTGCCTTCGGCGAGACCTTCTGCCTTGCCTTCGGCAAGACCTTCTGCCTTACCTTCGGCGAGACCCTGAGCCTTACCTTCAGCCAGACCTTCGGCATGTGCTTCGTCACGCAGGTCTTTCATACGCATTTCGTAAGTCATATAGGCATCCCTCACTTTCTTGTCATTTTTAATTTCTACAATCGTGTCAGCAACCTCACGTGTAAAATTACTGTTAATAGTATTGCTGTTGATGTAGTCAAACAGACTTTGAATGTCCGGTGACACATCACCTTTGGTTCCCAAGGTATTGAGAAACATAATAACTGCTTCATCTGCCAATTCAATATTCATGTTTTCCAGACAACGCTTCTTAAAGGTATAAATACGCTGAGAATCCTGAAAAAAATCAAACAGACAGAAGAAAATTATATACGTAGGAGATAATTCGTCATAATCCTGACCTTTTTGCAGCATATCCGTATCAAGCATAGCCTGATAGTAGCGGGTACGCTTAGGCAACAGAAATTTTCCTGTAGCACGATTAACAGGATTCTTTACCTGCATTTCCAAATTGTAATGAGTATTAGCAGTATCTGCAATTCTAACATCCAAACGAATACCATGGCTGTCAGGATAAACATCAATAGTCTGCTCTGCTTCAAGATAGGTAATGTCTGCAATTTCGGTGTGTAAAAGTTCCTCCAGAATATGTTTGCAGATGCGTTTTCTGAGCATAACATGCTTGAAAAGAAAATCGTTGGAAAGAGTCAGCTTGTCAAGATTAGAAAATTGCTTTTTCATATGTTTCCTCCTTTGATTATAGCATAAAGTCAGGCAAAAATATATAAGCCGGCGATTGCAACTGACATAAAAGAAAAGGCGCCTGCCGAAAGCTCGACAGGCGCCACTGGTCCGCACGACCAGGCATAAGCTCCGCCAAAATGCGGCTACCTATGCAACTAAGGTAATTATAACACAGAAACGCCTCAAAAACAATAGTTCGTTAAACAAAAAGTGCTATTACACTTAGGGCATATTTCATTACTGCAAAAGGCGTTCTCCCCTGCGGGAGAACGCCTTTACTGTTTACTGAGCTTTATTCACTTGTCACTGCCGACAATTTATTTTGCCAGCTTGTTGCCGTAATGGTCGCGCTCGCCTTTAGTATCGTTTACGCGTACACGTTCGATCTTATCGCGATCGCCATCTTCACCGCTGATGCGGTCTACACGGATGCGGCCCAATTCAGGCTCAAATTCTTTGATGATCTTTTCTTCCAGAGCTGCGCCGTTTTCGATTGCACGATAAAGCACTGCAGCAAATTCATAACGAGTCATCAGACGGTCACCGCCGAAGTTGCCGTCAGGATATCCTTCGATGTAGCCGTTGCCTGCCAGCTTAGCGATGTATTCATATGCCCAGTGGTTAGCCGGAACATCCGGGAAGAGCTTGGTCTTGGTTTCATCCAGCATACCGAATGCTTTTTCCATCTTAGCCATCTTAGCACCCATTACTGCCAGCTGACCGCGGAGGTCGATAACCTCGCGTGCCAGAGCGGTACGGCTGTTGCTTACATGGTTGGTGCGGTCCAGAGCAAAGGATACGCCTGCGTTAACCATGTTTTCGCCGTTGCCTACGGTACCTGCAACACTGAACATTACCTTTTCATCAGGACGATAGTAAGCGCCGATTGCAGCAGCGTTTTCGCCTGCATAGTTGCCATAGCCTGCGGAGAAGGTCAGTTTGTCGTCCGGATCAAAGTCCATCGGATGCAGGGCTGCCAGAGCTGCTGCGCCTGCGCCAACCTTGTTTACACGGCTGCCAAGCTTGTTGATGCGGTTGGTGTTGTTAACAACTTCTTGATTGGTCTTATACAGTTGGCTGCCGTTTACAGCGTCCTTAGATGTTTCGCTGAGTTCGCCTGCAGCAACATTGGTAACCTTCTTATTACCTGCGTTAATGCCATCCTTCGTAACAGAAGGTCCATCTTTAATCTCCAAGCCTTTATCGCTAATAGTGGTATCGCCGGCAGTTACTTTGTCAACATTGATATTCTTATCAAGCGCTACAGTGTATTCTTTGCCACCGTCTTTATTGGTACCTTCGTTTACAGTAATGTTTTTATCACCAGCCTTTACAGTGGTGTGCTGTTTTGCAACACTGTCTACACGAGTATTCAGATCAGAAATAGCATTTTTGTTAGTTTCGATAGCAGTTTTGTTAGCTTCGATAGCAGTTTTGTTAGCTTCGATAGCAGTTTTGTTAGCTTCGATAGCTTCAGCGTTAGCAGTTACGCGGTCATTGGTTTCCTTCAGTTGGCTACCGTTAATAGCGTCAGTAGAGGTATCGCTGATTTCGCCTGCAGCTACACCGCTGATTTTACCGTTCTGATCAATGGTTACCTTATCGTTAACCTTAACATTGCTGCCATCCAGAACGATGGAGGAAGCGCCGTTAGAGATCTTGTTGCCGGTTACGTCGATATCTGCCAGTTTTGCACCCTTATCAGCGTATACACGATCTTTGGTTGCAATGTAGCCGGTGGTTTCGATAGTACCATTAGTACCACTGATGTTTACATATTTGCCGGTCAAATCGCCAAGCATGATATCCTTGTTCAGGTTAACCTTGTAGAACTTTTGACCGTCAACATCAGTTTCTTCAACATTGACGTTGGAGCCATTTACAACCTTGCTGTGTTTGCCTGCTTCGGTTGCTACTGCATGCAGCTGGCTGCCGTTTACTGCGTCAGTAGAATCAGCGGTTACTGCGCCTGCTGCTACACCGGAAATCTTGCCGTCTGCAGCAACAGTTACTTTGCCCAGCTTAGCGCCTTTAGTGGTGATTTGGCTGTAATTGCCGCTTGCATCGCCTACAAACAGCTCACCGTCACGCAATGCTGTATGTTTATAGAATACACCGTCTTTCAGAACTACGTTGCCGATTTCGCCTGCAGTTGCGGTTACTTTGCCGTCTTTATCTACGGAGAAGTTGTTGTTTGCAGCATAGAATGCACCGTTGCTGTTTACGAAGAACGGCATAGTGCCGTTTTCATTTGCAGTACCTACGGACAGGTTGTATTTTGCGTTCAGTGCATTGGTCTGGATGGAGTTTACACCGGCAATGTTGCCTTTTTCATCGATAGTTACCTGACCAAGTTTAGCGGATTTCGGAGTGATTTGGCTGTAGCTGCCGCTTGCATCGCCTACGAACAGCTCGCCATCACGCAGTGCGGAACTACCGGTGAATACGCCATTATTCAGAACTACGTTGCCTGCGGTTACGTTGCCGTCTTTATCTACAACCAATTTGCCGTTGGCAGCATAGAATGCGCCGTTGCTGTTTACGAAGAACGGCATGGTGCCGTTTTCATTTGCAGTACCTACGGACAGGTTGTATTTGGAGTTCAGTGCGTTGGTTTGAACGGAGTTTACATCGATATCTTTGTTCAGCTCAACCTTAACAATTTTAACGCCGTCTTTTACATCCTTACTTACGCTGACATTCTGGTCACCATTGAAGTCAACATAATCGCCAGGTTGTACCTCAGTTCCTGCTGGTATAGCACCATTAACAGACAGATTCCAACCTTTGTTAGCGTCATCCGGTGCCGGATTAGCAGCCATCGCCGGAGCCATGCTTGCACAGGTCATAACACCTGTTGCAATCAGCATTGTCAACAGCTTTTTGGTAGAGCAGCTTTTACTGCCATGATTTTTTGCGATTTCGGAAACAACAACATAAGCGTTGCGTGCTTCGCTCCAAACTACTTTAAAAATTTTGTTCATCAAAAATTCCTCCCATATAAGTATATTTTATATAATGTACGCAGCACTCGCTGCGTGTGGGAACAAGTTAAACAACTATTGTATTAATTATCCTGCGCCGATATTACTGTTTTTCAGTCCCGCTGTCTTGCAGCAACACTGGCAACAAACCTTCGTAAAACAGCTTCAAGTACACTCGAAGCTATTTAATCTTCGGCTAACTATTTCTATACATTATTTGTTATAGCATTTCGAATTCCTTTTAGCAAGGTGCTAACATGTACAAATAGTTTAAGTATGCTATTTTTAAAAAAATACTGTAACCCGCATCCATGCTGAGTTTTACGAATTATTGCAGACTTTTTTTGAAAAATTTTCTAAAAAAATTATTTTATTCTAAAATTATCTTCAACAAACTATCAACCGCCAATGGCTCTATTTAAAAAAAGATTATGTAACATATTGAATAAATCTCTTCTAACCTCACCTTTTACTGCCTTTCATTCACCCTCAACACCGTTTCTGCAAGAGATTTTTGCAACATGTTGCATTTTTCTCTTCTAAATTCGCCTCGCAGCGCCAAAAATGCAAAAAACGCAAAAGCCCCCGGAGCAGGACAAACCTGCTTCGAGGGCAATCAAACTGAAATGCCAAAACGAACTGCTTTATTTTTCTAAGCTATCACAATCCAGTAAAAAATCATATATGTTCACGGTAAGAATTCCGTATTCATCATAATAGGCCGGGACAATATCCTTGGTAATGATAATTTTTTTGAAGGTATCATCAATATTTTTCAAGGGGCGCACCTCCTGCGCACGTTTCATTTCATCCGGCAAGGAATATGCAGACTGAATATAATACCTGACTGAGCCCATATTGCAGACAAAATCAACCTCCAGCTGTTTTCTTACTACATTACCGCTGTCATCTCTCACGGCAATAGGCACTACACCCACATCAACGCTGTACCCACGCATGCAAAGCTCATTGTAGATTACATTTTCCATAGAATGAGTTTGTTCAAACTGCCGGAAATTAATGCGCGCATTACGCAACCCCAAATCAGAAAAATAATATTTTTTCGGAGTATCAATATAGGCCTTGCCCTTTACATCATAGCGTGAAGCTGCTTCAATTAAAAAAGAATCTTCCAGGCAATCCAGATACTTTTTAATAGTCGTAGAAGTAATTTTGGATTTTTTGACACTTTTAAAGGTATTTTTCAGCTTTTCATAATTAGTTAAAGAACCAATAGCCGAAGCCAGTATATTAAGTAAATCCTCCATTTCTCCCTTATTACGGATACGGTTGCGCTTATAAATATCACTCAAATAAATTTCACTCAACAAATTCTGCAAAGCGGCAGCCTTTTCGGCAGTCCCTTCACGCAGCACAACTACCGGAATTCCTCCGTAAAGCATATATTCCGCCAAACCTATATACTTATCACCGGGATAAACACTCATAAATTCGGCAAAGCTAAGCGGATACATATGCATCTCATCGCCGCGTCCGGCAAATTCCGTAATAATATCCTTGGAAAGAAATTTAGCATTACTGCCGGTAACATATACATCCATATTCGCCTTGCGCAAATACCCGTTAAGCACAGCTTCGAAGCAATCCATTTCCTGTACCTCATCGAGCAGCAGATAATACATACCCTCATCAGCAATCCTGCTGTTAACATAAGCCATAAACTTTTCCGGATTTACGCCTCGCTTTTCCTTTCCCATGACAATAAGACTTTCACCTATCTTTTGCAAATCATCGGCGGAGTCGAAAGCAAAACGGATAATATGCGCATCATCTATACCGCATGAAAGCAGATGCTGATAAAATATGTTGTTCAGCAGATAGGATTTACCGCATCTGCGAATACCGGTAATAATTTTAATCAACCCGTTATGCTTGCGTTTTATCAGCTTGTCCAAATAAAAATCTCTGCGTATTTCCATTAGCTCACCTTCTTTAGAAGAGATTTTTGCAACATGTTGCATTTTTCTCTTCTATTATAGCCTTTTTTCTCCCCGTATTCAATCTCAACGCCATTTCTGCAAGAGATTTTTGCAACATGTTGCATTTTTCTCTTCTAAACTTGCCTTTTTCTTCCTAACATTCACCCTCAACGCCATTCCTACAAGAGATTTTTGCAACATGTTGCACTTTTCTCTTCTAAGCTTGCCTCGCCGCCCAAAACACAAAAGCCCCCGGAGCAGGCAAGCCTGCTTCGAGGGCATTCAGGTTAAATTTTATTTTGCTTTCGGTCCAAGGCCATACTTCTTCAGATAACGGTACAGGGTTACACGGCTGACATCAAGCATTGTTGCCAGCTTACTGATATTGCCGCCGGCAGATTTCCAGGCTGCAATAAAGGCTTCCTTGTCATGCTTCCAAGAGCGCTCCAAGGTTTTGTCACCGGGCAGCTTAATATTTTCTGCTTCGATGATGCTGCCGGGAGTGTGGAAGAAGGCCTGCTCGATAACACCCTGCAGCTGCTTGATGTTACCCGGCCAGCTGCAGGACAGCAGCAGGGAAACAGCTTCGGGAGAAAGGCGTTTTTGCGGCAGGTTGTGCTGTGCGGACATTTCCACCAGAATATGCGAAGCGATAACCTCGATATCCTTCACGCGCTCGCGCAGAGGCGGCACGCGCATGGTGGTATCAAGCACCAGCTCATACAGATTACGGGAGAACAGTCCCTTATCTGCCAAGCGCTTGAGGTTGGAATCGCAGGCAGCGATTACGCGCACATCGAACATACGCGGCTTGCCGCCCTTTTCCGTTGCAGGCAGACCGTGCGTCAGCGCATCAGCCAGCTTGTCGCCCATTTCGAGCGGCAGTTTTTCTACCTCATCGAGGAACAGCGTACCGCCGATAGCAAGCTCCAGCTTGCCTGCAGACTGCTGTCCGTCCTCATTGGTGCCGAAGAATTCAGCCTCCAGCTCTGCCATAGATGCGTTGTGACATTTTACCGCAATCAGCGGAGCGGCAGCGCGGGGGCTGGCCTGATGAATGCCGTGTGCCAAACGCTGCTTGCCGGTACCGGGCTCGCCCTGCAGCAGGATGTTGTGGTCGGTGCGGGCAACGCGGCTTGCCTTATGCTGCAGCGCCAAAAATTCGCTAGTTTCGCCAACCATGCTGTACAGGCTGTAACGGCTGCTGTAGCCGGTTGCATGGGCGATGGTTGTTTTCAAATCCTCGATAGACATGGAAAGCACCAAAGCACTGTCTACCTCGCTACCAACCTTAATAGGCATAACGGTGGTAATATCTTCAAAGGTTCTGTCTTGGGTAATCCAGGTGATTTCACGACGCTGTGTTGCTACGCCATGCAACGCTTTTTTGATAGGAATATGCTCGTAGTTCAGGAACACGTCCTCCAAGCGCTCATGTCCTTCCAGACGCTTGCGGCCGTTTTCGTTGCAGTATTTCACGCTGCCGTCCTTGCCCAGCCAGTAAACGGTTACCGGCAGCTGTTCCATCATAATGCGGTTGATGCTCCAGGCCTCCAGCATGTTCAGATGCTGTTCGATGGAATATTTCATCGTCATCAGCAGGCTCAAAAGCAAATCATAGGGCAAATCGTTCTGATCCAAGGAAAAGAAGGAAATAATATAGCGGATTTTGCCGTTTACGCAGATAGGCGCACTGCAGGCATCGCCGGAATGGCTATCCTTAATCCACATTTCCGGACCGAACATCAAAAAAGGCACGTTATGCTCGCGCGCAATGCTGATGCTGGAGGTACCAACATCCTCCTCCAGCACGCGCATACCCTGAATATCCTCGATAATGCGTTGGAAGAACGGCATAGCGTAGTTTTTGATTACATAGCCGTTTTCGTCAATCAGCAGCATGCTCAGGTTATGGATATTGAAATGCTGCTTGCTCTGCTCATACAGGCCGTCAACATATTTGACAATGAACTCATGTGTCTTTTGGTGTGCGATAATCTCTTCGTGGCTCAGCTTATTGATTTTGGGCATGGTTTCGTGCGGCAGATGCATAGCACGGCAACGCTGCCAGCTGTCGGCAACCCACGGATGCACGTTGGGGTCAACAATGCCCTCTTCCATAAACTTTCTGTAATAAGCAGCCAGCTTATCCTTATTTCTTCTCTCACGAATCATGTTTTATACCCTCCCCAGCTGTCCGGCAGTCGGCTGCCGTCAGCAGAACTTTTATTTATAAACCTCGCCGTTCGTAATCAACACCCGGCGTGCTCCATAATAGCGTTGTTTCCAGTAATCGTCCTTCAACGACGAAAGCATTACACCCTTGGACGAGGATGCACTCCAAAATTGTCCGTCACCGGCATAAATACCCACATGCGACGCGCCCGCGGCGTAGGTGGTAAAGAATACCAAATCACCGGGCCGCAGCTGCTTCTGCGTTACAAAAATCCCCTGTAACGCCTGCTCGTCTGCCAAGCGCGGCAGCTTGGCCTTACAGTCCTTAAACACATACTGCACGTAACCGGAGCAGTCAAAGCCCTTGGTCGTGGTTCCGCCAAACACATAGGGAACACCCTTGTATTTGGCTGCACGGCTGACGATTTCCTTGCCCTTAACCTTGTGGATGCCCTCCTTGGCAAAGGCCTCCCAGGTCAGCTTATGATAGGTTGCATCATTCAGCTCGCCGTCTGCCTTCAGCTTGTGCTGCTTCTGAAAGCTTTTCAGCGCGCTGCTGGTAGCCTCCGTCATGCGTCCGCTGGGGCGTTCGTCACTGAAGCCCAGCACCTGCAGCTTTTGCTGTGCCACCTTCAGGCGCCAGTTGCTTTGCTGCACCTGCACCTTGGACTGCTGTTTTTCCTTAGTTTTTTTAGTCTTTTTCTTTGCGGTTTTCTTCGCCTTTTTCTCAGGCTTCGCCTGCTTGGACGTCTTCACTGCGGCAGCAGGCTTGGCTGCGGTATCGGCCTTGACGGCAGCAGGCTCCGGCACCGCCTTCACAGGCCGCGCCTCGCTTACGGTCGGCGGCGTTGCCACCGGTTTATGCGGTTTGTTGCTGACAATAGGCGCTGCAGCCTGTGCCTGCCATGGCAGGCTGCAGGCCAGCATGATTACGGTCAGCACAGAAGCCAGCTTCTTTTTCATCTTCATCAGCCCCGCTCAAATGCAAAATTACAAATTAATTGTAGTTATATACGTCCCAGCTTTTCAGCTTGCTCAGCTGAGCAATACTGTAATCAATATCGCGCAGCAGACGCTGCTTGTCATGCGGCAGTGTTGCTGCCAGCTGAACGTAGTTTGATACATGGTTGCTGCGGAAAAGGCAGTGCCTGTCCGCAGGTAAATCTATATTTTCTATTATCAGCTTCAGCTCGCGCATCAGTCCTGCCGGTGAAAGCGGATTGAACTTGCCTGCCTCGTACTGGTCCAGCAGCTCGCTGCCGCGGTACAGCATCAGGCAGAGCGCGCTCAAATGCGTCGGCTTGATAATATTAATCGCCTGTGCGGTTGCCAGTGCGTGGCGTTCGCTGCCCTCCGCACCTGCCAGGCCCAGAATAATCATCATGGAAAGCTTCATGCCGCTGGCGGTAACTCTGCGTCCCGCTTCTACCGCCTGTTCGCCGTCAACACCCTTGTTGACAGCCTTCAGCGTAGCGTCGTCGCCTGTTTCCATGCCGTAATACAAAAGCTTCAGACCTGCTTCCTTCAGCTGGCGCAGCTCCTCCTCGCTCTTGCGCAGGATATCCTTGGGCGCAGCATAGCTGGCAACGCGCTGCAGATGCGGAAACTGCTCGCGCAGTACCTGCAGAATCTTCAGCAGCTTGGCCGTAGGCAGCACCAAAGCATCGCCGTCCGCCAAAAAAACGCGGCGCACCTTGTTCTTGCCGTAATGGGCCGCCAGTGCAATCTGACGGGAAATTTCTTCATCCTTTAAAATCTGAAAGGGAACACCTCTGTACATATTGCAGTAGGTACATTTATTATGTGCGCAGCCGCGCGTAACGCGCAAAATAAAGCTGCGTGCCTCACTTGGAGGTCTGAAAACTGGTGTGTCGTAAGAATCAAAAAACATTTCTACTATTCTACCTCATTTTACTTTGATTGATTTGGCGCCAGTTTGAGATCTCAGAGATTTTGTAAAGTATAATACACTTTAATATTATTATACTAGATTTTTCGCCATTTGTAACGTCCACCTGAAAACTTTTTGTTACTTTTTTTACAGAGATTTTGTGAAACATTGTCAGAGTGTAAAATAAGTGTGATTTTCCGCGCCTGCAGGCAACGACATGGGCGCTTGGGCAGGCAAAAACGGACGTAATAACAGCGGCAAAACACTTATATACACATAAAAAAGCACGCCTGCAGGTAATGCCGCAGGCGCATCAAGGAGGCTGACACAGGTCAGCCTCCGATGCTTCATATTATTTTTTCGGTAAGCATAACGCTTTACAGCATCAGCTTATCATTTGCGCTTTCTGCGCAGGAAGAAGAAGGCAGCGCCACCGATGATAATAACGCCGCCGATAATCGTCAGCCAGCCAAAGCCGTCATCGTCATCCTCATTTTCTTCCTCATCCTCGGCAGCGGGCAGCTCTGCCGTGCCCACAGCCACCGGCCATTGGCTCTTCATCTCGCCGTGGACTGCCGTGACGGTAACAACGCCGTCAGCCTTGCCTATCAGCTTGCCATCTTCGATAACGGCAATTTTTTCATCGCTCACGCTCCACTCCGGTGTTACGCCGTCAGCCTCGCCCACAACGTAGGCCTCCAGCTTCAGCGCCTCGTCTATTCCCAAGTGCGCCGGCAGATTCGGAGCCTCCAGCTTCGGCTCATAAGCAGTAATCTGCGTCATAAAGGCCTTTTCGCCCTTTTCCAGCAGCAGCTTGCCGGTAATCGTCGCAGTTCCCGGCTTCACAGCCAAAAGCTGCACATCGCCGTCAACCTTCACTATATCACTATTGGAAGAACGCAAATCCGTTACGTTATAGCCTACGCAGCCCGGCAGCGAAGCAACTATGCGTGTACGCTCGCCCACCTTCAGGCTGGCCTCCTCCGGAGCCACCGTCACCAGCGGACTAAGCTCGGAGGCTGCGGTTGCAGGCAGGTCGGGCGCATCCTCGTCACCCTCCAGCTCGCCGCTTTCGATTGCAGGGCCTTCCAGCTCCTCTTCCTCTACAAGCGGTGCTCTTTTGGCAGCCAGCATATTGATCGGGTCACCGTAAATAAGGCTTACCTCATCCTCCTTATCGTTGCGGTACACAGCGCTCAAATCGGCAGCTACCAAAAATTTGGCAATAACCTTGCCCTCATCATCCAGCGCCGTCAGCTGGTAGAACCAGCCGTCCACAGGCTCCTCCGCATAGAGCAGCTTATAATCATCAACATCCTCCGGCAAGCCCGTCTGTTTTTCCGGCAGGCCGGCAAGCAGCGCGGCGGCAGCAGCCTCGGATACATCAAAGCTGTCCTCGTTAAATCTGTATTCACCCTGAACATCAAGCGGCAGCGGTCCGTCCTGATAGGCGGTAATGCTCTTGTCCTTCAGTACGAAGCGCAGCTCTACCGTATCATTATTTTGGTAATCTACCTCGGCAATACCGTCGCCATCTTCATTAATTTCAAAAACACCGGCAGTAACGAAATCCTCCGCACTGTCCTCTTCCTCACTGCCGCGCATAACCTTCAGCTCATAAAGGTATTTATCATCGCCCAAGGGCTTGATATTCAGCACGCCGTTATTATACTGGCTGCTTTCGGTCCACACATAGCAGCCGGCCGTATTCTTCCAGTCATTTTTGGAGGCGGCGCCTGCCAGCAGCGTCAGACTGCACAGCAGCAGGGCAAGCATAGCAGCTACGATAATACGCATCATTTTTTCCTTCATTATGCTCCCCTCCTCAAATGCTCAGACGGAATTTGGCAGTTTTGGGATTAACGCCATCCATCCAATACTTCACGGTATATACGCCCTTAGCACATTTTTTGCCGCTCTTGCCGCTCGCCCAGCCGTTCCAGCTGAAGGCAAAATCCTGATTGGCATTTCTTGCCTTATATTTCGTGCTGTAGACCAGCTTGTTATTTTTATTGAAAATCTGGGCATAGCAGGTCTTGCCCGTGGAATTATTCTTTTTGAAATACAGGCGCTGGTAAACATCGCCGTTGCCCTTGCGGATAATCTTGGATGCACGGAACTGCATCTTGCTCTGCGGCTTGTAGCTGATGTTGACTGTCTTTTTAACCGCACCGCCCTTGCCGAAGCTGCTGGTCGTTACCAAGCGATATCTGCCGGGCTTCAGGTTTTTCATATCATAGCTGTAGGGTACAAAGCGGAAATATTTATCACCGTCATAGTACCATTTTTTCAGCTCGCGCTGCTTCCAGCGCACAACAACCTTATTATCCTTGTTGAGCAGCACCGCCTTATCCTTCATAGGCCCCTTGCCCTCTACATAGCGCTGCACATTCAGCTTGGTACCGTTTACCTTAATAGTTGTTTTGTACTGCGTCGCCGCCAACGCCAATGCCGTAAAGGCTACGAGCATCGCCAGACACGCCCCGAGCACAACCTTCAGCCGTTTCATTTTTCCGCCTCCTAACCGCCAGATATAAAAAGACCCGGCATATACTTCTTCATTTAAAGTATATACCGGGTCAAGAATAACTATAAGTAACCTTTAGTTAAGAGTTAGGGAAAAAACGCTCCAGCTGATGTCTTTTATTTTTGGCCGCCGCATCAATCTGCAGCTTGGCAAAAATTTTATTGAGATATTGCTTAATCGTCCCCTCCGACAGCGACAATCTTTGCGCAATCTCCCTGTTCGTATGGCGTGCCGCCGCCAGCTGCGCTATCTGCAGCTCCTGCTCCGTCAGCTCCTGCAGGCCTGCTTCGGCAAAGCGTGCGGACATAATCTGTCCCCGGCCCGCTTCCAGCTGCTGCCCCAGGTGCAGCGCCGCTGCCGCCGCTGCTGAAAATTCACCTTGCAGCTCCTGCTCCAGATACGGACGCAGCAGCGCTATGTTCTGCGCCAACGGCAGCACAAGCTTATCCGCCTCAGCCATTACCAGCGCCTGCTTCAGCGAAGCGCGGCAGCTCGTTACATCGCCTCTGCCGGCAAAGGCCGCCGCCCTTTGCACCTGCAAATACAGCAGGCACAAAAAATTACTGTAGGGACGGCATTCCTGCTCCCAGTCGGACCAGCGCACCAAAAGCTCCGTATACTGCCCTTGTGCCAGCAGACACTGGGCGCTGATATAGTTGCGGCAGGGACGCGCAGGATAAAGCACCGAAGGCTGCTGTCCGTTTCCGTTCGTCAGCCAGCTTGGGATATATTCCGGCTTGCCCAGCAATGCATAGTAAAAGCCGGCGCACATATCGGCAGTATTCAGCAGCATGCTCTGCTTCCAGGGCTGCAGCTGCCACTGATTGCGGCTGTACGCCTCTGCCTTACTGCTGTAAACGCCGCGGAAAAGATCGCGCTGCATCTCCAGAAAATCACAGCAGATAGTAATGCACTCCTGCCCATGCTTTTCCGCCTGATAATACGCCTTCTGCAGAGGCATATCCATTTCGTCAATGCGTCCCTGCAGCAAAAGTGCTTCCGCCTCCGTCAGCTCGGCGGCACCGGCACCGTGCCAGCCGCTCAACAGATAGTACGGCGGCATGCACTCCTGCATATCCTCCACCGTCTGCCGCAGACTGCAGCCCGTGCGCAAATACAGCCCCAAAACACTGGGCGCACCGAAGGTCCAGATGCCCTGCTTGCTGAGCGTCTGCGGAGCGCCGCTCAGCAGCTTGTAGGCACGCCGATGATGCTCGCTCATACCGGTAATGCTGTTGAAGGCCAAAAAGCTCAGAATAACCTCCAGCTCGCCGTAATAATTATCGCGCTCACGCTGGCTGAGCGCAGTATTGCGCTCCAGCGCCGTCACGTACCATTCCTTAACCTGCAGCATTTCCGGCACCATGTTCAGCGAAAACATGCGGCGCATAATAATCAGCACCGCCTGCGGATACTGCCACAATATTTCCGACGGACATTCGCGCAGCCAGTCGAAAAGATGCTGCCTGTGCTGCGGGCGCATCGACCAGTCGCGCAGCTGCTGCACTGCAGCCAGCAGGCCGTCAAAATCACGGCCGCGGTACAGCCAGTCCAGCGCTTCCTCGTACTCCCTCTGCTGCACGTACCATTGTCCCAAGCGACGGAAGTACATTTGCTGCTCAGCCTCCGGCAGCAGGCCGAAGGCATGGCGCGTTGCCTGCTTCAGCATATGGTGACACCGCAGTCTGCCGTTGGCCAGCCTGATAATAAAGGCGTTGCATTCCAGCAGTCTGCTTACAGACTCTCTGCAGCTTGTGCCGTAGGCAAAGGCCACCTGCTCCGGCGTAAATTCCTCCGGCTGCCCCATAAGCAGCAGCAAACGCTGCTGCTCCGACGGCAGCGGCCGCAGCAATACATTGGCTATCATCTCATAAACGCTGCCTGCAGCAAGGCAAAAGCGCTGATACCTGTCGTAATTCAAAAAGTTAAGATAGGTAACGGAAAACCAGCCCTCGCAGGCCTCATGCAAAGCATCCAGCTGCTGCGTTGTAAGCTGCAGGCCGCATCTGCTGCTGTATTCTGCCAGCTCGTCACGCTGCAGCGCCAGGTCATGCTTATCAAGGCAAAAGACCTTACGTCCTAGCTCCAGCAGACGGCTGCCGTCAAAAATCTGCCCTCTGCTTACCAGCAGCAGGTGCAAATCAGCAAAGCCTGCTTTGCTCAGAGCAAAGAGAAAATCAATCGCCTCGCTGCTCTCCAACAGATGCAAATCATCTATAAACCAATAGACAGGCTCCTGCGGCAGCAGCTGACGAAACAGCTCCAGTACCAGCGTTTTGGCGTTGGCATCGGCAGGTAAAGACTGCTGCAGCAGCGCAGCGCCCAGCTCCGTATTTTGCCAGCTGTGGCACACTCCCTGCCAGAAGGCCTCGGCACCGGCGCCGTAAATACTTTGGCGCAGCACCTTGTTGCCGCAGCGCTCCTGCTCCTGCAAAAAGTACTGCACTGCCAGTGTTTTGCCATAGCCCATTGGAGCAACAACCAGCGTTGTTCCCGCTGTCTGCAGCTCTGCCAAAAGCTCTTTTATTCTCTTGGAATAATATAAATTATTGAGCCTTTTCATAGTGTTTTTACTTAATTACGTTCTGCGGTGCTCCTGCCAGCCATTGTTCGATGTTGGCAAAAACGATATCGGCACGTGCAGCCAGTGCTTCGGCGCTGGCGAAAGCCACGTGCGGTGTCAGCACGGTGTTCTTTGCATGGCACAGAGGATGCTCCAGTGCAATCGGCGGTTCGCCCTCAAACACGTCAATGCCTGCGCCTGCAAGGCGTCCTTCGTTCAGCGCCTTGGCCAGCGCCTCGCTGTCCACAACAGGACCGCGCGCAGTATTCAGCAGTACGGCAGTCGGCTTCATCTTTGCAATAGCCTCAGCGTTAATCAGTCCGCGGGTTGCGTCCGTCAGCGGCACATGCAGGCTGACAAAATCGCTAGCAGCCAAAAGCTCATCCAGACTTACATAGCTTACACCGTCAGCCTGCAGCTCTGCCTTCGGAGTACGGCTGTAGGCCAGCACCTTGCAGCCGAAGGCAGCGGCAATCTTCGCCACTCTGCTGCCAATCGCACCGGTGCCGACTACGCCGAAGGTTTTACCAAAAAGCTCAAAGCCTACCAGGCCATCCTTCGTTCCTGCCTGACGGCAGTGTGCATCACAGGGAACGATGTTGCGGATAACGCTGATAGCCAAACCGAAGGTCAGCTCTGCTACCGCATTGGTGGAATAGCCTGCGGCATTGCACACTAAAATTCCGCGCTCACGGCAAGCAGCCAGCGCAATATGGTCTACTCCGGTAAAGGCTACAGACAGCATTTTCAAATTAGGGCAGGCGTTGATAATCTCCGCACTCAGCGGCTGGTTGGCCAGCATGATAATATCGGCCTGCTGCACACGCGCCAGCAGTTTCTCCTGATCTGTTTCTTTTGCGGTATAATATACAAAATCATGGCCCGCAGCCTGCAGCGGTGCTGCCAAGGCATTAATCTGCTCCATCTTTACGCCTAACGGCTCCATAACTACTATTTTCATCAAAGCACCTCCGAAAAAGTCTGTAAAATTTTTGCTTATCACTTACATATTACTACTGTAGGAATTGATTAGCAAGGAAGAATTTTCCAGGGTCTGCATCTGCCTTTATGAGTATTTGCGTCCGCAAATACAAAAAAGCCGTTCTTCTTTCGAAGAACGGCATATTTTCGTTGGTGATCCACCCGAGACTCGAACTCGGGACACCCTGATTAAAAGTCAGGTGCTCTACCAACTGAGCTAGTGAATCATTTGTTACCATAAATTAGCAACATTAATAGTATACAGACTAGCGCAAGGAAAGTCAAGTACTTTTTTAAAATATTTTTGCTGTTTTTCAGCAGCCTAAGCTTACAGCAGCTCCTTCAGAACGATGGTCTGCTCGCGGTTAGGACCAACGGAGATAATACCCAGCTCAACACCGGATACCTCGCTGATTTTAGCCAGATATTTCTTAGCGTTTTCCGGCAGCTCGTCATAGTTGCGGATGCCGCTGATATCGGTCATCCAGCCGTCGAACTCTTCGAAAATCGGCTCAACCTTAGCCAGAACGTTCAGGCTTGCAGGAATGCGTTTGAGAACCTCATCGCCAATCTTGTAGCCAACGCACATTTTAATCTTCGGCATTTGGTCGAGGATATCCAGACGGGTAATTGCCAGATAATCCAGGCTGTTCAGGCGTGCGCTGTAACGCAGCATGAAAGCATCCAGCCAGCCGCAGCGACGCGGACGACCGGTTACGGTGCCGTATTCATGGCCGGTTTCGCGGATTTGGTTGCCGGGCCCGTCGGTATCCAGCAGCTCGGTGATGAAGGGGCCTTCACCAACGCGGGTGGTATAAGCCTTAACTACGCCGACAACATGGTCGATGAAGCGGGGACCTACGCCGCTGCCGGTGCAAGCATTACCTGCAGTCGGGTTGGAGCTGGTAACATACGGATAGGTACCATGGTCGATATCGAGGAAGGTAGCCTGTGCGCCTTCAAACAGAACGTTTTTGCCGGCGCTGAACAGCTCATCCATAACAACACCGGTATCGGCAACGTACGGACGCAGCTCTTCTGCATAAGCCAGATATTCCTTCAGTACGGTATCATAGTCAAACGGTTCTGCACCGTAAATTTTGGTGATAATAGCATTTTTAGCTTCCAGATTAACCTTCAGCTTATCAGCAAAGGTTTCGGGCTCCATCAGATCGCAGATACGGATGCCTACGCGAGCAACCTTATCCATGTAGCAGGGGCCGATGCCGCCTTTGGTGGTGCCGATTTTGTGATTGCCCAGTGCTTCCTCCTGCAGCTCATCAAGACGTTGATGATACGGCAGAACAACGTGTGCACGGTCAGAGATAACCAGATTGCTGCAATCAATGCCCTTTTCCTTCATGCCGGCGATTTCAGCCAGCACAACGCCGGGGTTGATTACAACGCCATTGCCCAGAACGTTAGTCTTATCATTAAACAGTACGCCGGAGGGCAGCAGACGCAACTTATAATTAATGTTGTTAACTACAACGGTATGGCCTGCATTGGAGCCGCCGCTGTAACGAACTACAGCGTCAGCCTTTTGTGCCAAATAGTCAACAATTTTACCTTTACCCTCATCGCCCCATTGGGCACCTAAAACTACAACAGATGACATTAGCAGTCACTCCTTATCAAAATTATAAACCAAATCTAGCAAAAATCTCGTCAACGTGGCGCAGCATCGGTTTCGGATCGAAGCAATGCTCAACCTCTTCGTCGGTCAGATATTTTTTGATATCCGGGTCAGCTTCAACGTTGGTCTTGAAGTCAGCGCCTTGCAGCCAACGTGCCATAGCGTTGCGTTGTACCCATTTGTAAGCGTCCTCACGCAGTACGCCTTTGGTAACCAGAGCAATCAGCAGGTTTTGGCTGAAAATCAGACCGCCGGTTTTGTTCATGTTGGCAATCATTGCATCAGGATATACCAGCAGCTTATCGATGATGTTGGAGAATTTACGCAGCATATGGTCCAGAGCAATAGTTGCGTCCGGCAGAATAACGCGTTCTACGGAAGAATGGGAGATATCGCGTTCATGCCACAGGGTTACATCCTCCAGAGCTGCTACTGCATAACCGCGCAGCAGGCGAGCCATACCGGAAACCTTTTCGCAGGTGATAGGATTACGTTTATGCGGCATAGCGGAAGAACCCTTTTGGCCGGGTGCAAAATATTCTTCAGCTTCACGGATATCGGTACGTTGCAGGTTACGGATTTCGGTTGCCATCTTATCCAGAGAGGAACCGATGATTGCCAGAGTAGTCATGAAATGTGCATGACGGTCACGTTGGATAACCTGGGTTGCCAGGCGTACCGGAGTGAGCTCCAGCTTTTCGCAGACATATTTTTCTACAAACGGATCGATGTTGGAGTAAGTGCCTACAGCACCGGACAGCTTGCCGACTGCCATCATTTCACGCGCTTGTTTCAGACGTTCAATGTCACGCTCGATTTCAGCGGACCACAGCAGGAATTTCATACCGAAGGTCATCGGTTCTGCGTGGATGCCGTGAGTACGGCCGATCATAACGGTATATTTGAATTCAGCGGCACGACGGCGCAGAATTTCATGGAAGTTTACCAGATGACGCATAATCAGGTCTGCGGATTGTACGGTCATGTAGCACAGTGCAGTATCCTTTACGTCGCTGGATGTCAGGCCTTTGTGAATGTATTTGGACGCATCGCCTACATACTCAGCCACATTAGTCAGGAAAGCAATAACATCATGGTTGGTAACTGCTTCAATTTCCTTAATGCGGTCCAGACGGAAGTCAGCCTTCGTCTGAATATCCTTCAGCGCTTCGTCAGGCACAATGCCCAGTTTGTTCATAGCCTCGCAAGCCAGAATTTCTACCTTCAGCATGGTACGGAATTCATTTTCGAGTGTCCAGATATTACCCATTTCAGGATGAGTATAACGATCAATCATTTTTGTATGCCTCCCAAGACAATTTTATTCATGAAAAAACATCTGAAAGCCACAGATATTACCTTCAGATTCTTCACTACACTTTGTTGCATAAATATCATATCATTTTCCGCGTCTTATCGCAAGCTTTATGAACATTTTTTGTTGATTTTAGGTAAAATATTCGGTTTTTCTTCGCAGCTTCCTTGTAAGCTTTTTTACACTTATCAGAAAAAATCTTTTGCCAAGAGAATAATTTTCACGCTTTTAACCCCCATCAGGCAATGCTCCATGCAATACTCAAAAAGTCCCGAGATGTTAAAATCCCGGGACTTTTACTATATCGCTGTATTCTATTCTCAGCTTTCGCGCTTTGTAAAGCCGACAAATTTGGTGAACTGCTTTTGGAAGAACAGATTAACGGTATCTACCGGACCGTTACGATGCTTAGCAATAATCAGCTCGGTATGCTTGTTTTCCGTTTCCGGATTGTAGTAATCCTCGCGGTACAGGAATGCTACGATATCCGCATCCTGCTCCAGAGAACCGGATTCACGCAGGTCACTGAGCATGGGACGCTTAACCTGACGCGATTCAACACTACGGCTCAGCTGTGACAGCGCCAGTACCGGCACATCCAGCTCACGCGCCAAGGCCTTCAGTGAGCGGGAAATTTCCGAAACCTCCTGCTGACGGTCGCCGGAATAATTGCGCTTGCCGCTGCCCTGCATCAGCTGCAGGTAATCGACAACGATCAAATCCAGACCATGCTCTGCCTTCAGGCGGCGTGCACGGCTGCGCATATCCATCGCCGTAATACCTGCTGTATCATCAATATAAATTTTGGCACGACTCATCGTATCGCAGGCATCCCAAAGGTGCGTCCAGTCCTCGTCATGCATCTCGCCTACACGCAGGCGCTGGCTGTCGATGCCCGCTTCGGCGCACAGCATACGGTTAACCAGCTGCTCCTTGCTCATTTCCAGACTGAAGAAGGCTACACTGCGCGGTTCGCCGCCGATAACCTTGTGCGCACGCAGCGCTACGTTCTGCACAATGTTCAGCGCCAGCGCAGTTTTACCCATGGAAGGACGCGCTGCCAGAATAATAAAATCGGAAGGATGCAGACCGCTCGTCAGCTTGTCCAAATCCGCAAAGCCTGCCGGCAGACCTGTAAGACCGCCCTTGTTCTGCAGCAGACTTTCGATGCTCTGCACGCTGTCCATCAATACGTCGTTAATTGCTGTAAAATCCGTCTTTTTCTTGCGGTTGGAAATTTCCAGAATGCGGCTTTCCGCTGTATCCAGCAGCGTACCGACATCCTCATTAGCCTCATAGCCCATAGCCGCAATTTCGGTAGAAACGCGCACAAGCTGACGCAGAACCGATTTTTCGGCAACAATATCCGCATGGTATTTAACGTTGGCCGCCGTCAGCACCACATTCGCCAGACTGGTGATGTAGGCAATGCCGCCGATATCCTCCAGTTTATTGTCACGCTTGAGGATTTCCGTAACAGTAACCATATCTACTGCTTCATTTTTATTATAAAGCTCCAGCATCGCACTAAAGATAACGCGATGCGCTTCGCGGTAAAAATCATCCGCCGACAGCACTTCGGTCGCCTTGGCAATAGCTTCTTTATCAATAAGCATCGCGCCAAGCACAGCCTGCTCCGCTTCTATATTTTGCGGTGGCACTCTTTCTTCAATCACTCGCTTCTACCTCCTGTCAGTAATCTTTTCATTCATATTATTATACATTATTTGCTACAAAGCTGAAAGCTTTTTATTTGAACAGTATCAATGCTAAAGCAAAAACAACCTCCCGCAAGCAATAGCCTAAGGGAGATTGTTCGTATAATTTTTCCTATTAAAAGCTACAGCGCCACCTCAGCGAACTCTGTACCCTCCTGCTCCAGCTCTATCTGCTGATTAAGGTTCTCTGTCAGCCAGGCCTCGGCCTCAGCCTTCTGCTCCGCGCGCATTTTGAGGATAACCTTTGCGCGCAGGTCGTACTGCACATCGGCAATCTCAAAAAGCTGCTGCTGATAAAGCACGTTCAGAATGCGTCCGACGCTGTTCACATCATATAAAAAGCTGTAATAGCCCAGCAAAATTTTCTGCGCCAGGCCAGCTTCCTTCACAGCGCCAGCCACGCTGCCGCTGTAAGCACGCACCAGTCCGCCTGCACCCAGCTTAATGCCGCCAAAGTAACGTGTCACAACGGCTGCTGTTTCCGTCAGTCCGTTTTTACGCAGCACCTCCAGCATAGGAATGCCGGCAGTACCGCTCGGCTCGCCATCGTCACTGGAGCGCTGTGCCAGATCGTCTACAATATAGGCGGAGCAGTTATGCGTTGCATCCCAGAACTCTTTTTTTACGGCCTTAATGAACTCCTGAGCCTCTGCTTCGCTGTGAACCTTTTTCAGCGAGCAGATAAAACGCGATTTTTCAATCACAATTTCTTTGCGGTAATCTCTGCTTATAGTATACAAGTAGCGTACCTCCGTCCGTATTTTTCGCAATTTATATTAACATTATAACACAATTCTGCTGTTTTTAAAATTTTTTACCGTTTTTTACAGCAAATACTTTATTTCCTCTTCTGTCTTTGTTATAATAGTGGACATTACAGACAAAGGAGAGAGCATTGCCGCTACTCTCTAAAATTATTATTTTTTTATTAAGGGAAAGAGGTAATTTCATAATGAAACAATTTTGTGCTTTAATCGGCAAATTCTTTGGCATCATCGCCATCGTTTTTCTGGTTCTCGGCCTCACAATGCCGCAGAACTTTTTGTGGGTATTGGGTAAGGTACACGGCATCAGCGTCCTGAGCTGCATGCTCGGCATTGTAATGTTCGGCATGGGCACCACCCTGAACCTGAAGGACTTCGCGCTGGTACTGAAACGCCCGCTCGATATTCTCATCGGCTGCTGCGCTCAGTACTTTGTAATGCCTTTTTTGGCATACCTGCTGTCCGTTGCCTTTAATCTGGACCCGGCGCTGACCACCGGCGTTGTGCTGGTAGGCACCTGCCCCGGCGGTACCTCCTCCAACGTAATCACCTTTATGTCCAAGGGCGACGTTGCACTTTCCGTAACCATGACCAGTGTTTCCACTGTACTTTCTCCGATTCTGACTCCGTTCATCACCTACATGATTATCGGTGAAAAGATTAACTTCGATCCGGTAGGCATGTTCTGGAGCATCGTTCAAATCGTTATTCTGCCTATCTGCTTAGGTCTGGCTGTTAAATCCTTCCTGCCCAAGCTCGCCGAAGCAGCAACCGACTATCTGCCGGCTGTATCCTCCATTGCAATTTCTCTGATTATCGCAGGTGTTATCGGCGCCAGCCGTGACCTGATTCTGAAGGCTCCCGGCCTGATTCTGCTGGTAGTTATTCTGCATAACTGCTGCGGTTACGCTCTCGGCTTTGCCATCGCCCGCTTCACCGGCCTCAGCTGGAAAAAGGCTGTTGCCCTGTCCATCGAAGTTGGTATGCAAAACTCCGGTTTGGCAACCGGCCTGGCAAAAGCACATTTCGCTGCTCTGCCTGCCGCAACCGTTCCCGGCGCTGTTTTCTCCGCATGGCACAATATTTCCGGTGCACTCCTTGCGTGGGCTTACCAAAACTACCTGAATCCGAAATTTGATCCGGATTACGCTAAGGAAGAAGCTGTAGAAGCAGAAGCTGCCAAGGCTTAAATTAAATTTGACCTGAATATTATTAATAACCTTATGACCGGTACTTCGGGACTGCGTCATAAGGTTATTTTTGTGCTATAATATTAGTTACAAAAATTCGAAGAAAAGAGTTATATTTATGGACGATAAAGAACAAAAATACAAAACCTACCGTTCGCTCAGCGACATGCACCGCTTCCGCCTGCGCCTGTTTGCGGAGGGTATCCTCACCGGTATCTTCGCCGGTATAGTCATCAGCTTCTTCCGCTTCGCCCTCTCGGAGATGGAATACCTGCGCGGAGCGCTCTACAACCGCCTATGGGTGAGCGACTGGAGCATCAACGCCTGCTGGTTCGCCGTGCTCATCGCCATCGGCCTGTGGTGGAGCGAGCTGCTCTCGCGCGTGCTCGACCCGTATCTGGTCGTGCTCAACGCGCTGCCGAAAACGGCGCTCGGCCCGGTGTTCATCGTCTGGATCGGCGCGGGCACGGGCTCGATCATCGCCATGACGGTCGCGATCTCGCTCTTTGTCACGATCCTGAATATGCACGTGGGCTTTCTGTCCACGGATCGGGAGAAGATCCGCCTGATGCAGACACTCGGCGCGACGCGCCATCAGATCCTGTGGCGGCTGGTCATCCCGGCCAACTACGCCACGCTCTTCAATACGCTGCGCGTGAACGTCGGCCTGTCGTGGGTCGGCGTCATCATGGGCGAATTTCTGGTGTCCAAAGCCGGTCTCGGCTATCTGATCGTCTACGGGTCGCAGGTGTTCAACATGGACCTTGTGATGGCGACCGTCTTCGTGCTTGCGGCGGCGGCCGTGGTGATGTATCAGCTCGTGCTGTGGCTGGAGAAGGGATTCAAAAATCGGTTGGGAGTGACGCAATGAAACGGTTTCTTTGTGGGGTTCTGGCGGCGCTGATGTTGGTGGTCTTGTGCGCCTGCGGCAAGCAGGAGACGGCCACCGTCCGCCTGAGTGA
>ENA-ORNP01000575-ORNP01000575.1-human-gut-metagenome-genome-assembly--contig:-NODE-575-length-43238-cov-4.132135_pt1 | contig 43238 bp, 38 predicted proteins | sample MGYA00242119_ERZ509030 | MGnify/ENA primary metagenome ERZ509030 (study PRJEB26280, sample SAMEA2338708) | human gut metagenome | biome: human gut; feature: human-associated habitat; material: faeces... | reverse complement strand
TTTTTATTATTAAAGTAATTCCTTTTATCCCTTTGTCTTGAACAAGGACATTACTTCCATTTCCTAAAACTGTTATTTGTATATTGTTTTCATTTGCAAATTTTAATATTTCTTTTAAATCTTTTTTACTTGAAATTTTTATTAAGCATTCTGCAGGTCCACCGACTTTGAATGTTGTGTATTTTTTCATCGGTTCATTATATAAAATTTTTTCTTTGTCTATCTTCAAATTAGATTTTTCTATCATTTCTTTTATGCTCATATACATACTTCCTCTATATAAAAATTCTATTTTACTATATCATCTTTTGGCTTAAATTACAAGATTTTTATAATTATATTTGAGTTTTTATACATGATTTTACTTTAGATTTATGTTAAAATACCAGACCTTTTTTGTTATATTTTCCGTGTCTTTTGAATATGTTTAAGCAAAAGCTTGGAGGTGATATAAATAAAAACAAATATAATTATAGTAAAAGCAAAAAGATGTGTATTACCTTTAATATTTATATTTTTCACAGTTAGTTTATTACTTTTTTCTAGGAATAATCTTCCTGCTGTAAAATCTGGTTTAAGACTTTGGGCGAATTCAGTTATTCCTTCACTTTTTCCTTTTTTTGTAGCTACTGAACTTTTAATGCATACAGATTTAGTCTTTCAACTTGGTGTTATATTAAATAATTGTATGAAACCATTATTTAATATACGTGGAGAAGGTGCTTTTGTTTTTATAATGGGAATTATAAGTGGTTATCCTATGGGTGCTAAACTCGCCACTAATTTTAGAGAAAATAATATTTGCTCTAAGGAAGAATGTGAGCGTCTACTTAGTTTTACCAATAATTCTGGCCCCTTATTTATTATAGGTACTGTAGGAATCTTAATGTATGGAAACACTGCTATTGGCATTTTATTATTTATTACACACATTTTAGCTTGTATTACAGTTGGTTTTATATTTAGGTTTTGGAAGTATGGTGATTCTTCTATTTCTCATAACTCACATCACATTATAAAATCTAAACAAACTCCTGTTACTTTTTCTAATTTAGGAAGTATTTTATCAGAAAGTATTACAAATAGCATTTCTACTATTTTACTAATAGGTGGTTTTGTAGTTATATTTTCTAGCATTATATCAATATTAAAATCAAGTGGATTATTATCTGTTTTTTCAATTAGTATTTCTCCTATTTTAGCCTTTTTTAATATTGACTCTTCCTTTGCAACTCCACTAATTAGTGGTTTTTTAGAAATTACAAATGGTATTAATTCTATTTCCAATATTTCTAATAAAAAAATTTCTACAAATCTGATTTTTACCGCTTTTTTACTAGGTTTTGGTGGAATATCCGTTCTATTACAAGTTTTTAGTATTACCTCAAAATCCGATTTATCTATTAAGCCATATGTTTATGGCAAATTGCTTCATGGAGTTTTAGCAGCTTTTTATACTTATATTTTTACTAGTTTTATACCGTTTTTTAATTTTGACTTATAATTATTAAAGTTTTAAATTTATTCTTTCAAAAAATAATTAACTGTTTTATTATTTTTTGTTATATTTTTAGTTTTTAGGAGTTGATTTTTATGGACAGAGATTTTATGGATTATAATATGCAATCTAATATGGTTCCCCCAAATATGAATAATTCTATGGATTTTAACGATTTATATAAAGATCCTATGTTTAATCCAATTATGCAATATGAGCAGGCATATTCTTATTATAGGTATTTATGTATGCAAATGGAATATAAAATAAAATGCAAAGAATATGATAAAATGTGTGACAATCGTAATAACCAAGATTTGAGAAGAGATAGAAAAATAGAATAAACATATATAAAAAAAGACAGTTTAAATAACTGTCGAAATTATATCTAAAATATTTTATAAAAGGGAATTTAAATTAAATTTCCTTTTATACTCCTTACATTTTTTCTCTAACATTTTGAAGTCACAACACAAATTAACAAAAAACTCTTTTTTATCAATTGTAACAAACTTATATAGTTTTTCTGCCTTTTCTCTTATTTTATTAGTATTTATTTGAATAAAGTTGTTTTGTTGGATTAATAAATTTTTATATTTTTTGTCCTTAATATTATTAAAATCTATATATTTTAAGTTTTCTTTATTTACTGGTATCATATTATTTAATTTTATCATTCCTAAATTTCCATTAACTTTTATATGTGTTACATTAGCTTTATATGTACTATGTTGTTTTTTGGGTGAAAACATAGGAGCGAAATAAGTTATCCCATTTATTTCTAATATTATTCCTATATATGGCCTTTTACCATTTTTATTAAATGGTACTCTTTTATCAAAATTGTATAAATATTCTATGTATTTATCGTCTATGTTATAAAATTTTAATCTATTCACAATATTGCTCCTTAAATAATAATTGCAGAGTGCATTTACTGCCCCCTGCATAATTTTTTATTCCAACTTTTGGCTTGGATACTCCAATTTTTTAATTCCACTTATGGTAGGATACTCCAACTTTTTAATTCAACTTAAGGCTTGAATACTCCTTTTTAAGTACATATAAATGTACTTCTTTTTAGTATATTCATTATACTAAAAAAGTATACTTTTGTCAATTCTAATTATGTAAATTTTTTATTTTAAAAAAGCAAATGCTAATACTATAATTCCAAGTATAATTCTGTAATATCCAAATACTTTAAAGTTATGTTTTTTAATATAGCTCATTAAGAATTTTATTACAAAAATTGATACTAAAAATGATACTATTGTTCCAACTAATAATGCTGCAAGCTCTATGCCTGTAAACCCTAATCCAAATTTAACAATTTTTAATAAGCTTGCTCCTAACATTGTTGGTATTGCTAAATAAAATGTAAATTCTGCTGCATTTGGTCTTGATAGTCCAATTAATAATCCACCTATTATTGTTGCTCCTGAACGAGATGTTCCTGGAAATATTGCTGCTAACAATTGAAATATCCCTATTATTATAGCATCTTTATATGTAATTTGTGAACTTGTTTCTTTTTCTTTTTCTCGTTTTCCTTTGTTCCAATTTTCTACAACTATAAATGCTATACCAAATACTATTAATGCAATTGCTATACAAGTTGGATTATAAAATAACGCTGTAAAGATATCGTCAAATGCTAATCCAATTATAGCTGCCGGAATACAGGCAACTAAAATTTTGCTCCATAATATCATTATTTCTTTATTAAATATTGATAATATTCCTGTTTTCTTTATTGCTTTTTCTTTGTTTCTTGTAAATGGCCATATATCTTTAAAATATAAAAGTACAACTGCTAGAATGGCACCAAATTGTATTACAACTTGAAACATATCCCAAAATCCTGATGATACTTGATTGAATTTTAAAAATTGTTCTACTAATATTAAGTGTCCTGTACTACTTATTGGCAACCATTCTGTAATTCCTTCTACTATTCCAAAGATTACTGATTTTAATAATTCTAAAATCATTTTTTATTCCTTCTTTCGTTTTATTTTTTGTATATTTCTTTTAATATATTATATATTGTATCTTTTATAAATTCTGCAGTTGTTACTGGGGCTACTTTTCCTGGCAATGCTAACGCCCATACCAATTTTAAGTTTAGTTCTTTTGCCTCTTTTTTGTCTATACCACCTGGGTTTGATGCTAAATCCATTAAAAGTGCATCTTTTTTTACATATTGCAATCTTTCTTTATTTAAAACTAAATGTGGTACAGTGTTTAATATTATATCATATTGTGATAAATTTTCTTCTAAGGCATTTATATTTGTTTCTTTATGTCCATATGCTCGAATCCATGCTAGGTCTTCATCTTTTCTAGCTGCACAAGTTACTTTTGCTGATAATCCTGCCATTTTTCTTGCTAACACTTTACCAATTCTTCCAAATCCTAATATTAACACTTCACTTCCATGTATTATTTTATTGGTATTTGATATTGCGATTTCTATTGCACCTTCTGCTGTTGAAATTGTATTCAAAACTGCCAATTCCTCTCTTTTCATTATATCTATTATTTCTATATAATCATCATTTGACATATCATATATTTCTGGTGATATACTTCCAGCAATTAAAATTTTGCCTTCTAAATAATGTATCATTTCTCTTATGGATATTTCTTTTTCTCCAAATGGTGCATTTATATTTACTCCATTACTTGTAAATGGAATTGGCCCTATAACAACTTCTACGTCTTTTGGTATTGCCTTACTTATTTTTTCTGTAAAAATTATATTTGAATTGTCTTTTAATTCTTCAGCTTTTTCTAATCCATACGTATATATTTTATTTCCTTCATTTGCTAGCATTTTAGCTAGTTTTATTGTTCTTAAATCTCCACCTATTATAGAAAAACTTGTACTCATAAAATCCCTCCTTATGCTTATTATATTGAGTTTTTGTAATTTTATGCGAATAAAATTTATCTATAACTTATATTTTGAACTTTAAAAGTGAAATAAGAAAAATTATATGCTAATGTATTTCTTTCTGTTCCTCTGGTTCTTCTACAACCTGTTCTAATTCTTGATTTTCTTCTTTTTCTTTATGCTTTCCTTCTGTATTTCTTTTTAACAAATTAATATCATTATAACTTAAGTGTCTTGTTATTTCTGACATTTCTTCTAAATGAGCTTTTACTTGCAAGTCTTTTTCTTTTAATTTTGGTTGTTCAATTTCCTTACTTTCTAAATTAAATGGCATTGAGATTTTTGCCATAATTGGTATAAATATTGGGTCTTTTTTTACTCTTGCAACTATTTTTTTACTGTCTATATCAACTGCCACATTAATATATTTTATTGCTGTATCTTTATCATTTTTTAACAATGATATTTTTGAAAGTTCATAATAACTATCTGCTGCCAATTCTTCTTCATTAACCGCTTCTAAGAATTTCTTTTCTGCTTCTTCTATATCTTTATATATTAACGCTATTTCCGCTAAATTGTATTTTGTACAGTATTCAAGTGTATTTATTTCAGCAGCTTTTTCATAACAAGTTTTTGCACTTTGAAAATCATTTAACATTGTATAAGCCATACCCAAATTATAATTTAAGTCATAACTATATTGATTATATTTTAATGCGTCTTGATACACATTTACAGCCTCTTTATACATTTGGTTTTCAAATAATATTTCTCCTAACAAAATACTTGCATCATATGTTTCTGGTTTTCGATTTAACAAGTTATACAACATTTCTGCCGCTTCTTCTTTTTTGTCTAATCCATTTAATAAACTCGCAACTTTGTAGTATGAATCATAATCTTTTTTGTCAATGTCAATAGCTTGTACATATTCGTCAATTGCTTTTCTATTACCGCCTTCTTTTTCATAAATTTGTGCTAACATTTTATGTGCTTTATAACTATTTGGATTTTTATCTAATAAGTCCATTAATGCTTGTTTGGCTTTTTTATTATCAGAAAACATTAAATATATTCTAGCCATTGTTGTATCTATTATTTCATACAAATATATATTTTGTTTTTCTAAAATCATTATTATAACTGGTAGTAATATCGCTAAAAAATATTTTATTATTACTAAAAAAACACCTAGCTTTACACTAAATAATACTTCAACAAAATTTAATGCTATTCCTATTGCTTCACACACTAGAATTCCTACATAACTGGTATCATTTTTGGTAATCATTTTAAAAAACATATACACAAATATTGCAAATGAAATAAATGTAAATAGTAATTGTTCTAATAGCATTTCTTTTCTCCTTTTATTTTTCCACATTTTATTCTATTTTTCTTTATTTGTCTAGTTATTTATACAGTTCATTATAAATTTTGTAATTTCTTAATATTTTCCTAACATAATTATTGGTTTCTTTATATGGGATATTTTCAATGTCACTTCCATCTGATTTTATAGTTCCTTTTTCTATCCACGTATTTACTGTTCCAATCCCTGCATTATATGCTGCAACTGCGACTTCCTTACTTTTATAAGTATCTAATAATACAGATAAATATTTTGTTCCTATATTTATATTATTTTGAACATTTTTTATTTCTTCTCTTGCATTATTTTGATCAATTGTAATTCCATACTTTTTTGCAACATCAACTGCTGTTTCTTCCATAATTTGCATTAGTCCAACAGCATTTCTATGTGATACTGCATCATCTTTGAAATTACTTTCTGCTTTTATAACTGCAAAAATTAGGTTTTCATCAACATTGTATTTTTCTGCATATACAGAAACTATTTCCTTATATGTTTTAGGATATATTATCTTTAGTATTTTATCTTTAAAAACACTAACTAATATTACAGCAATAAGAATTACTGCAACACAAATAAGTATTTTTTTATATTTCATTTAGCAACTCTCCTTATTTACAATCATACCAATTATTTGCCTCTGAAATTTCTGCTACTAATGGTACTTTTAAATCTGCAGCTGATTCCATACAATTTTTCATTATTTCTTGAATTTCTTGTTGCTCTCCAATTGGTACTTCTAACATCATTTCGTCATGTACTTGTAATACTATTTTTGATTTTAATCCCCTTTTTTCTATTTCTTTAAATACTTTCAACATTGCTATTTTCATAATATCTGCTGCTGTTCCTTGTATTGGTGTGTTCATTGCTGCTCTTGCTCCAAATTGTCTTACCATATAATTATTAGATTTCAATTCAGGTATATATCTTCTTCGATTAAATAATGTTTTTACATACCCTTTTTCTTTTGCCTCTTCTTTTATATTATCCATAAATTGATTTATTCCTGAATATTGTGTTAAATATTCGTCTATATATTTTTTAGCTTGTTTTCTTCCTATTCCAAGTTGCTCTCCAAGGCCAAAATCGCTTATTCCATATACTATTCCAAAGTTTACAGCTTTCGCATTACTTCTTTGTTCTTTTGTTACTTCGTCTATTGGTGTTTTAAATACTTTTGATGCTGCTTGTTTATGGATATCTTGCCCCTCTTTAAATGCCTCTATCATATGCGAATCTTCTGATATTGATGCTAAAACTCTTAATTCTATTTGTGAATAATCTGCATCTATATAAACACAACCTTCTTGTGGTTTAAATACTTTTCTTACTCGTTTTCCTAGTTCAAATCTTGTAGGTATGTTTTGTAAATTTGGTTCTGTCGAACTTATTCTTCCTGTTGCTGTTATTGTTTGATGGAAAAATGAGTGAATCCTTTTAGTTTCTGGATTAATATATTGTTTTAGTCCTTCTACATAGGTAGAATTTAATTTCATTAATTGCCTATATTCTAATATTTGTTCTATAATTGGGTCTTCTTTTTTTAGTTTTTCTAAAACATCAACATCTGTTGAATATCCACTTTTGGTTTTCTTTATTACAGGTAATTTCATTTTTTCAAAAAGTATTTCCCCTAACTGTTTAGTTGAATTTATATTAAATTCCTCTCCTGCCATTTCGTAAATTATTTTTGTTATTACATCTAATTTATTTGTTAACTCTTTTCCAAATTGTTCTAATTCACTTTTATCTACATACATACCATTCCACTGCATATTTGACAATACTTCTATTGTTGGCATATCTATATTATAAAATAAATCTAAACATTCTATTTCTTCTAGTTCTTTTTCTGTTTTTTCTTTTATTTTTCCTATTGAATATGCATATAAATTTGATTTTTCTTTCTGAATTTCAGCTTGTTTATTGTCTTCTTCTTGAACCTCAAATAATGTCATTTGAGCTTGTGTTTCTTCTTTTCCAATAAATGTTTCTATATCTATTTCTAAATCATTTTGTATTAAATCTTCTATTTTTAGTTTATTATTTGTAGGATTTATTATATATGATGCTATTGCAATGTCATAATATAATCCTTTTATATTTATATTTTCTTGTTTTAATAATATATATGTTTTGCTTAAATCTATTCCGATTTTTTTTATTTTTTCTTCTTCAAAGATTTCTTTGAATTCTTGGATTTCATTATTTTCTAAATTTACATAGTAGACTTCTTTATTTTCGTCATTATACACTGACATTCCTATTATTTTTTCTTTTATTATTTTACTTTGGTTCTCAATATTTCTTGTAACAACATTAAATGTCATTTTTTGCTTATTTTTTATCATTCCAATTATATCTTTTATTGATTTTTCTACACTTTTATATAATTCTTTTATTTCTTGTTTGTTTTCATTTTCTGTATTTTCTATTAAATTAAATCTATCTATATATCTATTAAAATTTAAATTTTTAAATAATTCTAATACTTTTTCTTTGTCCCATTCTTCTACTTTTAAATCTGTTAAGTCATCCTTTATTGGAACTTTAGTATTAATTGTTCCTAATGTTCTTGATAATTCTGCTAGTTCTTTGTTTTCAACTATTTTTTCTCTTTGTTTTCCTTTTAAATCATCTTGTCCTTCTTCAATTTTTTTATATAAATTTTCTATTGAACCATATTTTTGAACTAATTTTAGAGCTGTTTTTTCTCCAACCCCTGGAACTCCTGGTATATTGTCAGATGCATCTCCTTGAAGTCCTTTTACTTCTATTAATTGTTTAGGTTCTAATCCATATTTTTCTATGATTTTTTCTCTATTATATTCATCTGTTTCTGTTTTTCCACCTTTTGTATGTGGTATTCTTATTGTTACTCTATCTGTTGCTAATTGAAATGTATCTCTATCTCCTGATAATATTGTTACATTTAAGTTTTGTGCCTCTCCATAACAAGATAATGTACCTAATATATCATCTGCCTCATATCCTTCCATTTCAATTATATCTATGTTCATTGCTCTTAATACTTCTTTTATAATTGGCATTTGTTCTGCAAGTTCGTCTGGCATCCCATGACGATTTGCTTTATATCCTTCATACATTTTATGTCTTGCTGTTGGTGCTTTTAAGTCAAATGCAACTGCCATATATTGTGGCTGGATATCATCTAACAATTTAAATAAAATTGCTAAAAATCCATATACTGCATTTGTGTATTTTCCATCTTTTGTTGTTAACATTTTACTTCCCATTATTCCGTAAAATGCTCTATTCATTATACTATTTCCATCTACTAATACAAATTTATCCAAAATTTTCCTCCTTATGTTTTATATCAAATAATGTTTTACTATTTCATAAAACATTTGTGTACCAATTAACATTGGATTTTCTCCTACACAAAATTCTTCACTGTGTTGTGGGTAATACACATCCTGTTGGCATCCAACGTGCATCATTACTCCTGGCACTTTTTCTAGATAATAAGAAAAATCTTCTGATGCTGTTGTCTGATAGGTTGTATTTACATTGCTTACTACATTTTTTGCAAGTCTTTGTAGCTCTAAAGCTTCTTTTTCCGAATTTTCTACAACTGGGTACTCACATAAAAATTTTACTTCAGCTCTTCCTCCCATTTCTTTTGCAATATTTTCTACTGTTTTTACTAGTTTTTCTTTGCTTTCTTTTCTAACTTTATTATTATTTGTTCTACAAATTCCTTTCATATGAACAACATCAGGAATTACATTGTTTGTTTTTCCTCCGTTTATCGCTGTTGCTCCTATTATTGCTTTTTCGTCTATTGGTACGTCTATTTTAGCCATTTCTTTTAACGCTATTCCTATTTTATTTGCAATATAAATTGTATCGATACATCTTTCTGGCATTGCTGCATGGCCACCTTTTCCATATACTGTAATATCATATGGGTCTGAAGACGCCATAACTGTTCCAACTTTTATTCCAATTGTGTCTTCTTTTAATTCACTCCAAACATGGATTGCAAATGCTTTGTCTACTTTAGGATTTTCTAATGCTCCATTAGCTACCATTTTACTTGCTCCTGCATCTCCTTCTTCGTCTGGTTGAAAAAGGAGTTTTACAGTACCTTTTATTTTATCTTGATTATCAATTAATATTTGAGCTAATGCAAGCATGATACTCATATGAGCATCATGTCCACAAGCATGTTTGGTTCTTCCTGTATCATCCATTACAACTGCATCTATATCTGTTCTAAATAATATACAAGGTCCTTCTTCCTTTCCTTTTAATGTCACCACTATTCCTGTTGCATATATGTTGTTATTTATATCTGTATATCCCATTTCTTTTAGCCTTTTTTGTATATATGTAGATGTTTCAAATTCTTGAGTTCCTCTTTCTGGGTGATTCCAAAAAAATTCTTTGTCTTTTAACATTTGTGGTTTTAAATCATTTACTGTTTTTTCAATATTCATACTATCAGCTCTTTTCAAATAAATTCACAATTCTTTCAACTGCTTCTTTTGTATCTTCTTTACTAGAAAATGCAGTTAACCTAAAAAATCCCTCTCCACATTTTCCGAAGCCAACTCCTGGAGTTCCTACAACTGCTGCTTCATTTAATAATTTATCAAAAAAGTCCCAAGACTTCATACCATTTGGTGTTTTTAACCAAATATAAGGCGAATGTTCTCCACCATATACAGTAAATCCGACTTTTTCTAGTTTTTGTTTTATATACTTAGCATTTTCTTGATAATATTTTATGTTTTCCATTATTTCCTTTTGGCCTTGGTCTGTATATACCGCTTCAGCAGCTCTTTGTGTAATATATGAAGCAGCTCCAAACCTTGTACTCTGACTTCTTCGCCAAAGTCCATTTAAAAAAATAGTCTCTCCCTTTTTAGTATACGCTCTTAGTTGTTTTGGCACTACTGTAAACGAACATCTTACTCCTGTAAATCCTGCTAATTTAGAATAACTTCTAAATTCTATTGCAACATCTTTAGCCCCTTCTATTTCATATATACTATGTGGAATATCTGGGTCTGTAATAAATACTTCATACACAGAATCATAAAAGATTATTGAATTATTCTTTTTGGCATAATCAACCCACTGCTTTAACTGTTCTCTAGTTAAAACCGTACCTGTTGGATTATTAGGAGAACATAGATAAATTATATCTATATGTTCTTTTGGCATTTCTGGTGTAAAATTATTTTTCTCTGTTGCATTTAAGTATATAATGTTGTTTCTTCCTAACATTATATTTGTATCTCTATATGCAGGATATACTGGTTCCATTAATGCTACCGAATTGTCTTTAGCTAATAATTCTGCAATTCCTGCTAAGTCCCCTTTTGTACCTGCTGCAATAAACACTTCGTCTTTTTCTAAATTTACGCCTCTTTTTTTATATTCTACATCTAAAATTCTATCTATTAAAAATTCGTATCCTTGTACAATGCCATAGCCTCTAAATGTTTCTTTTTTAGACATCTCTTCAACAGCTTTATTCATAGCTTTAATTACTGTTGGTACTAAAGGTAGTGACACATCTCCTATTCCTAAGCTTATAACTTTTTTATCAGGATTTTTCTTTTTGTATTCATTTGTTTTTTCTAATACTTTTGAAAATAAATAATCATTTTTTAAATTCAAGAAATTTTCATTTACACTTGCCATTTTTGTATTCCTTTCTTATTAAGGTCTTAATAAATCTTCTAATACAACTTTACTTCCGTATTTTATTATAATTGGAACTGATTTTGATAATGTTACTCCTTTTACATTAGATTTTACATCTCTAGTTCCTGGAATGACAACAGCATCTTTTGGGATTACTATTTGACCATTTTCATTTGGTGTTATAATCGTTCCATTTACATTATCATAAACTGGTGTACTACCTGTTATTGTTACCCCTGCTCCTATTACAGCACCTTCTTTTACTATTGTTCCTTCTGTAATTTGTGAACCTGCTCCTACAAATACATTATCTTCTATAATTACAGGGTATGCTCCTACTGGTTCTAGCACTCCACCAATTATTACTCCTGCTCCTAGATGTACATTTTTACCAATTTGGGCACAAGAACCAACTAATGCTAATGAATCAACCATTGAACCTTCATCTATATATGCTCCTATATTAGTATAACAAGGTGGCATAAACACAACACCCTTTCCAATATAGACACCATCTCTTATTGATACTGTTGGTGATACAACTCTTGCTTTTTCTTCTAATGTTACCTTTCTTTCTCCCATTGTATCTTTATCTATTGTTCCATCTTCAAATTTTATTATTTCTCCATATTTAAATCCTAGTAAAATAAATTGTTTTACCCATTTGTTTACTTTCCATTCTGTTCCTTCTTTTGATGCAACTCTTACTTTTCCATTATTTAAGTCTTTTTTAAATTCCTCCCATACTGGTAAAAATTCCTCTCTTGTTAATTCTTCTTTTTTTAACATTTCTAAATATTTTTCCATAATGGCCTCCTTATATTCTAAGCTTTTTAATTCTTGCAAATTATATCATATTCTATTATTAAATTCTATATTGTTTTCTTTATCCCTTTTTATTTGTTTACTATATCTATCTTCTTCACTAAATATACATCCACAATATTTTTGCATATATAAGCCTAAGTCATGAGCTTTTTGATGTCCTTCCCAAAAGCCTTCTCTAAAGTCTCTATATAAAAAGTCAATTCCATATTCTTGGCTATATTTTTCCATAAGTTGTTTTATAAATTCATGTTTTTGATAAATGCTATATAACAATGTAGTTGATACAGTATCATATCCATTTTGTTTTGCATATTCAAATGTTTTGCGTAGTCTAACTGGATAACAATAGTTAACACACCTTGCTTGTAAATCTTTTACTGCCTCTTTGCAAAATTCGTCTAGACCGTATTCTTCTTCAAATATAGCTTCTACATTTATTGATTTTGTATATTCTTTTAAACAATCTCTTCTTGCTTGATACTCTTTATATGGATGTATATTTGGGTTATACCAATATACTGTAGGTTCTATCCCTTCTTTTCTTAATTCGTCTATGCAATAAACACTACAAGGTGCACAACAAGTATGTAATAGTAGTTTCATTTTTTCCTCCTAAATTTTATCGAAAATTGCTATAATTATATTTTTTTGATATCTACATATTCTTAATTTATATTATCTTCTGTTAATTTGTATATATATATGTTTTCAAATGTTTTAATTTTTTCGCATTTTACATTTTTTCCATAATGTTGTTCTATAAATTCAATTATATTTTTTTTATAATTTTTGTAATATGTTCCTGACCAATTTACATCTCCATCTATTAGATACACATTGTCTTTTAGTAAATCTAAAAATGTCCCTTCTAAATTATTTCTTTGTTTAAAATCATAATAATTTTGTGTGAATATATCCCAACCACCCATAACTCTTAAGTTTGAAAATGCTCCTTTAGGTGGCATTGTATATACAGGATATGCTAAATATCTAAATTGCATTGCTGGTGCTGTATATAGATATGTATTTTCTTTATGTGAATTTGTGTATTCTATTATATCTTGGTAATTTTTGTAGCTACTAAAATCATACTCAAAATTATAAATATCTCCACCAAAAGTTATTGATAACAAAATTATAATTGCTATAATTCCATATATTTCTTTTCTGTCTTCTTGTTTCTTATATTTGGTTAAATATAACATTATAGCCGTTCCTAGAACATATTCAGGTATAACAACTCTTAACATTGCTCTATTTAAAACAACAAACAATACATTCACAGCTATTGTAGTAAGCATTATAAATGTTATAAAAAATTTACTTTTGTCATTTGTATATATAGCTAAAATAAATGTTGCAAAAAATAATATTGAAATATATTTATTGCTTCCCTTTAATTGTTCTAACAAACTATCCCAAACATCATTTGTATCTTTATTTAAATTATATTTTTCTCCATTTTCCTTTTTGTAATCTATTATTTTTTGTAGGTTTTCTTTGCTGTATACATTTTCGTCTCCATAGTTAAAGGTATAAAATAAATAATGGTCATTTTTTGACCAACCTATTTCATCAAAAATTTTTTTATTTTCCTCATAATTTGTGTATGATAAATCTTGTAATTCTGCTCTTAAATTATTATACTCTATATAGTTTTTATAAGTTTCATTTGTATTGTAAATTAACACATTAGAACCATACACAATTATTGCTATAATTACTAAAACAACATACTCTTTTAATAGTTCTTGAATATTTTTTTTATTTTCTTCTGTTTTATTAATTATATATTTTCCAAATTTATATATTAGATATATTGCAAAAAATGGTGCAATTATCAAAATGCTTTGCATTCTAGTCATTATGCCTATTGCAAAGAGTATACTTGCAAATATTAATCTTTTTTTGCTTTTCCTATTTTGCTCTATCATATCAAATATAATAAAAAACGCCGTTGCTATCAATAAAGCAGATACTGATGTGTATTGTATTAGTAGTAATACTGCTGTGTAACAAACACTTGCAAATATTGTGTACATTATATATGATTTTGGGCTATTGTTCCTGTTTACTAATATTGTTCCTATTACTGAAAAACAGATGAATTGCATTGATAATAAAAATATTGTGTGCCAATTAATTACCGGTATAATTCTATACAATATGCTTAAAATAGCACAAATAAATGGATGTATATACACTCCATATATATTATATGTTCCATCTAATCCAGAATATAAACCATATATTATCATATCATCAACTTGTTCATATTTTAATGAATATATCATATTGCAAATTGCAAATATCATAATGTTTATAATTGCTATTTTAAATCCAGGTTTTTTTATTATGCTTTTTAGTTTTTCTTTTATGGATTTCACAAACAATCCTCCTTATAAGTTTTTACATTCCAAGAAATTCATACCCTAAATGTTTATATGCTGGCGGTAAAACTTTTCTACCTCTTGGGGTTCTTGCTATATAACCTATTTGTATTAAATAAGGTTCATATACATCTTCTATTGTATCAATTTCTTCTCCAACTGTTGCTGCTAATGCCTCAATTCCTACTGCTCTTCCTTGGTATTGAACTATCATTGTTTCTAATAATTTTCTGTCTATTTCATCTAATCCTAATTCATCTATTTCTAATTGATTTAATGCGTGTTTAGCTATTTTCAAATCAATATTTCCATCTCCTAAAACAATGGCATAATCCCTTACCCTTTTTAAAAGCCTATTTGCAATTCTAGGTGTTCCTCTTGATCTTCTAGCAATTTCTTTTGAAGCCTCTTCGTCTATTTCTATATTTAATATCTTACTTGACCTTTTTATTATTTTAGCTAAGTCTTTTTCTGAATACATTTCTAACCTATGTATTATACCAAATCTATCTCTAAGTGGTGTTGTTAAAGAACCAGCTTTTGTTGTTGCTCCTATTAGTGTAAACTTAGGTAAGTCTAATCTAATTGACCTGCTACTTGGTCCTTTTCCAATTACTATATCTAATGTAAAATCTTCTAACGCAGGATATAAAATTTCTTCCACACTTTTACTTAGTCTATGAATTTCATCTATAAATAAAACATCAAATTCAGATAAATTTGTTAACAATGCAGCTAAATCTCCCGGCTTTTCTATTGCTGGTCCTGATGTTATTTTTATATTAGATTGCATTTCATTTGCTATAATGTTTGCAAGTGTTGTTTTTCCAAGTCCTGGTGGTCCATATAACAAACAATGGTCTAATGGTTCATTTCTTTTTTTGGCTGATTCTATATATATTTTCATATTCTCTTTTACTTTATTTTGCCCTATATATTCGTCCAAATTTTGAGGTCTTAAAGAATTTTCCATACGTTCTTCTTCATTTCCTTTTATTTCTGGATTCATAATTCTGTCTTCTTCCATTTTTATTTCACCCATTTCTAAAAAATTATAAATAAATTTAAATCTCTAAAATTATTAATAAATATTTTTATTTACCTCTATGCAAAATTTTAAATATTATCTATAAAATCTTCTATTATTTTTATTATTTTGTTCTCACCTTGTGGTGCAGTCTCGTATTTGTTAGGCTCAAAATTTTTGGCTTCTATAATTGCATTTTCTAATTGGTTCACATCATCTATTCCTATAATATAGCCTTTACTATTGAAATTTTCTATTATTTGTAATTGGTGGTCATTTACGTGCTCATTATATTTATGCAATCTTGGTACTGCAATTACTTTCTTTCCTTTTTTTATTGAACTTATAATTGAACCAACTCCACCATGTGTAATTATTAAGTCTGCTTTTTCCTGGTATCTTTCTAATTCTTCTTGTGGTATTAGCCCAAATACTCTCATATTTTTAGATTTATATTTTGTATAACCTGCTTGTACAATTATTTTATCATTAATTACTTTTTTTTCTACTAATCTATCCAGTTCTTCTAATAGCCTATGAAAGCTATTATTTTGTGTTCCTAATAATACTAATATCATTGATAAATTGACCCTCCATAAACTGCTTTAGGATATAATTTTAACATTTCTTCCCATTGCACAATAAACAAATCTGCAATTGGATATATTAACCTTCCTGTCGCTGTTTTTTTATTTCTATTAGCAAATGTTTCTATATAAATCACTTTGCTTCCAAATATTTTTCCTAATATGCACATTGGTCCTGCTGTGTGTGTTCCTGTTGTTATTATCACCTTTGGTCTTAACTTAAAATAATAATATACAGTCTTAAAACATAATTTAGTATATTTAAATATATATTGAAGTAATTTGCTTCTTGTACCATATGGTAAAAATGATATCTTTTCCCCATATTTTTCTTTTAAAGCTTTACTTGCGTCATCTTTTTCTGTTATTATGTGATAATCATATTTTTTAAACATTGGTGACAGTTGCAACATTTCATTTAAATGTCCTCCTGTACTTGATATAAACAAAACTTTTTTCTCCATATTTATCTCTTTCTGATTGTAAAAAATAATTTATTTCTAATAAAATTTATAGTTATTTTTTAGTCTCTTTTTTTATTTTTTCGATTATATTATATCTTTTTTTATTACATATGTCTAGTTGTTAACTTAATATTAGATTTCAAAAATGGAGTAGAAAACTTGATTTGTTTTCTACCCCAATTTTTATTATTATTTTATTAAGCACGTGGATGTGCTTTTTTATAAATATCTTTTAGTCCTCCATCTTGGAATTGCATATATACTTGTGTTGAAGATATATCTGAATGTCCAAGCATCATTTGAATAGCTTTTAAGTCTGCACCATTTTGTAAAAGATGTGTTGCAAATGAATGTCTTAAAACATGTGGTGTTATATCTTTTGTTATATGTGCTTGTTCTTTATAATATTTTATTATTTTCCAGAATCCTTGTCTTGTTAATCTTTTTCCATTCACATTAACGAACAAAGCTTTTTCATCTTCATCTTTTATCATAATATCTCTTGCGTCTTGCATATATTCGCTTAACGCATTTAATGCCATTGTTCCTAATGGTATAGTTCTTTGTTTATTTCCACTATGACAAGTAACATATCCTTCTTCTAAGTTTACATCTTCTACATTTAATGATATTATTTCTGTTACTCTCATCCCTGTAGCATATGCAAATTCTAGCATTGCTTTGTCACGAGTTCCTTTTAAATCTATATCTTTAGGTTGATCTAATAATAGTTCTACCTCTTTTGATGTTAATACGCTTGGTACTCTTTTTTCTATCTTAGGTGCTTGTATATTTACTGTTGGATCTATTTTTACTTTTTTTCTTTTTAATACAAATTGGTAAAAAGATCTTATTGATGCTATACATCTAGAAATACTAGATGGTTTTTTACCATTTTCTTGTAATTCTCTAATATAGTCTTTGATGTCTTCTTCTTTTACTCTATTGTAAGGAACTTCACAAGCTTCTATGTATCTTCTGAATTGTTTCAAATCTCTTTTGTATGATTGTAATGTATTTTCTGATAATTTTTTCTCATTCTCCAAAAATTCAAAAAAGAATTTTAATTGTCTTTCCATTTTCTCTCTACCCCTATCATCTATATTAAAAATAATTTATTTACATAAACCATATATGTTATATCAAACTATTTGAAAAAAGTAAATACATTTTGGCAATTTTCCTTAAAAATATTTAATTATTCCTTTCAAGATATTGGCAGAAATGCTTACTTCCAAGACAGATGCCACTAACATAAAAATTAACATAACTAATGAAAATATTGTATGCCTAAATATCTCTAATTTTATATTTTCTCTTCTTTTGTCTTTTGTTATTGATCTATATAATTTCATTCCACTAACAGCTATCGCTAACATCGCTGGTATTAACAATATACTTGGCAACAAGAAATTCACTAATGAAAAAATAGTTCCTTTGGTTATTCCAAGTATGGTAACTGATACAGCAATTGTATATCCAAAACAAAAACCTCTATATAATACTATTCCCAATACTATCGGTATGCCTATTACAGTTGTTCCAAAAAACCATAAAGATACTGCTAATATTATATTTTGTATTACACTCGTTTTTAATAGACTTAGACTATTTAACTTTTCTATGTTTTTCATTTGTTCTATAAAATGTTTTAAATAATCTGATATTTCTGTTCTTTGACTTTCTTGAATATTATTTATAAAGAAAACACCTAAAAATATTCCTATAATAAATATCAAAGCTGTTAGTATGTATTCTTTCTTGTTGTTTATAATATTTTGTTTTATTATTTCTTTCAATTTTAATATAACATTTTTCATAAAAAATCTCCTTATCTTTTATACATAATGTGTATTCGATAAAGAGATTTTTAGAACTCTACATTTTATTTTTTTACAGTGACTTTTCCGTAATTTCCGCCACCACCAGCATGTACTTCACAATTTCCCCTTATTGCATTTTCTATATTATTTGCAACTTTTTCTCCAACTACCATTTCTATATCATCTTTTGTAAGTTTATGTAATATATTCATTTCAGTTTCAAAATTATCTAACAATTTTTGAATTGTTTTTCCACCAACTCCTGGTATAAATCCAAGTGGAATTTGATATATATATGGTGGCCTATTTTTAGGGCTTTTTGTTTGTTTTTTATCTTTTATTAACTCTATTCTATCAAAAACTCCAAATGTTACATTTTTTCCTCCACACATTGGACATTTTTCAACAGGTTCTTTTGTTTCTATAGTTTCATTGCAATCATCGCAATATGTCCTGTGATATTTTCCAAGCTTAGGGTCTAATCCATAATTTGCAATAATTTTTCTGCCATCTTCGTTTTTCATAGCTTTTACAATTTCTTTAAATGATATATCTTCAACTAACATTTTGTTATATTCTCTTGCTATTTTAGGTAAAGAATGTGCGTCTGAATTAGTTAAAAATGCTCTTGTTTCTAGTTCTGAAATTTCATCTGCTAAAAATGTATCTGAACTTAGTCCTAATTCTACTGCAAATATCTTATCAAATTTTTCTTTGAATACATATTCCAATCTATCTGTACAATTCCCATAATAACTTTTATGTGGTGTAAATATATGTGCAGGAACTAATATTCCGTTATATTTTTCTACCATATCTATTAAATCATATCCTGATAAATCCGTTCTTTGTGTACTTAATGTTATGTTTTTCAAATGATGGCTTAATTCATTTGAAAAACCTTTTATATCACTTAAGTGTGGAAAATAGCATAAATTATGTGCACTTCCTGATTTCCCATTTCTACCTTTTTCTGATGTTTCTACTTCACTTCCTAAAATTATACATACTTTATCTTTATATATAATTCCTCCATCTTCTAGTTCATATGCTTCACCTGTTTTTAAAAAGTTTTCTATGTCTTCTATAACATAAGGTGATGCACAATCTATTATTCCTACTACGTTTATTCCTTTTCTATCAGCACATTCTTTTGCAATGTTTGCAAAATTTAAAGACCTTGCTGCTGTTATTTTTATTGGTTTTCCGTTTTCACTTCTTCCTATGTGTACATGTAAATCTGCAAATATTTCGTACATTTTCTTCCTCCATGTTTTGCATTATTTTTTTATAAAACACTAAATGCTTATTTTAATTTAAATACTTATTTTTATTCAAACTGCTTATTTTACTCTTTTATTTTTATAGTTTCTTCATTAATATGTCTCATAACTCTTTGTGCAGCTTCTTCACTAAACAAAGGTCTATTAGGATTTTCTAAATCTTCGAACATTTCTTTTGATAGTTTGTTCATTTGTTTTGCTGTAAGTTTATCTATTTTAGGTTCATAATTATATACTACTTCTTTTATAAAATCAATTATACTTGTAGTTTCATTATGTATTTTTACAAGTCGCCTTAATGCTGGCATACTAGTTAGTTCGCTCATGTTAATTTTTTCTAAAAAATTAACAAAATCCATAAAGATGTCAAGATATCTATTGTATGTATCTTTTAAATTTCTATGTTCTAATAAAACAAGGGCCTCATCTGGTTTAAATCCAATTCTTTCTGGCCTATCTAATAGCATTCCACCAAATTGTTCTACAAGCTCTAATATATCACTTTCTCTTTCCCTTGGATTACTTCCGCTATATCTATTAACTTCTTCACAAATTTTGCAAAATCTTTTGTTAAATCCTAATTCAGATAAATATTCGGCTCCCTTTTTTGCATATGTATGAACACTTTCTATATCTTGAGCATTATTTATTTTTTTTACATTACACAATAAGCATGCTGTTAATATTAGGTTCTTATCAATATCTAGTTTGGCATAATTTAAAAACATTCTTGCTATTTCTGTTTTAAATACTACAGATTTGTCAAAAAATATTTTTGATTTCTTTGATAAATAATATACAATTTCCATTTTAGCTGCTAAATCTTGTTCTTCTAAAATATATTCAGCAAAAGTGTTCATTTTATTTTCATTCCTTCCTCTTTTGAGTTAAAATCATTTAACAAAAATATATATATCAATTATTTATTAAACGTTTTTCATTTTTTTATGTTCCATTTTTCTACAATTTTATTATACTTAAAACATTTAGCTTTTTCAAGGTTTTTATTTTATGTCATTGAATTGTAATATTTATGGAATAGCATTACGTGCTAATTCATCACATCTATTATTTAGTTCATTATCACTATGGCCTTTTACTTTGTTAAATGCAACTTTATGTATTTTTGTTAAATTATATAATTCTTGCCAAATCTCTTTGTTTTTTACCGGTTCTTTAGATGAGGTTTTCCAATTATTTTTTATCCAGCCGTATATCCAGCCTTGTGTAAAACTATTCACAATATATGCACTGTCACTGTATAATTCTACTTCACAAGGATGTTTTAACAATTTTAATGCTTCAACAACTGCTGTTAATTCCATTATATTATTTGTTGTATCTTTTTTTCCTCCTGAAATTTCTTTTCTATTATCTTTATATATCAGTACAGCTCCCCATCCCCCTGGACCTGGATTTCCAGAACAAGCTCCATCTGTATATATTACAACTTTATCCATTTTTTCTTTTATGATATCTATAAGTATCATATTCTCCTTATTTAATATATTTAGGTTTTTATTAAAGGATTTGCCTATAAACCTATTGTTTTATACTATATTAGTTTTATACTTTAAATTACAATTGTTTTTTTCTATTTTTTATGATAGTATTATAACAGTAAAAATCAATTTATACAAGGAGGAAATAATGGGAAAAGTTTTAGGAATTATTGCTGAATATAATCCATTCCATAATGGTCATTTATATCATTTAGAACAAGCCAAAAAGCTCACAGGTTCTTCATATACTGTTGCTATTATGAGTGGTAATTTTACTCAACGTGGTAGTACTGCCATTATAGACAAATGGTCTAGAGCTGAAATTGCATTAAATTGTGGTATTGACTTAGTTTTAGAACTTCCTACTTTATATGCAACATCTAGTGCAGAAAACTTTGCTGATGGTGCTGTAAAAATATTAAACTCCTTAAAAGTAGTCGATTATCTAGCTTTCGGAGCTGAAACTTCAGATATGGATATTCTTAGTCCAATTGCTGATGTATTATATAAAGAACCTAAAGCTTACAGACTATTATTATCTAGTGAATTAAAAAAAGGAATTTCTTTCCCTAAAGCTCGTGAAAATGCTTTAATGTTGTATCTAGGTAATATCAGAAAATATTTAAATATTTTAAACAATCCTAATAACATTTTAGGATTAGAATATATGAAAGCATTGAAAAAAAATAATAGTATAATTGAACCTGTTGCTATTACACGATTTGAAGCTGGTTATAATGATGTTTCTTATTCTGGAAACATTGCAAGTGCCACTGCTATTAGAAACATTATTAAAAATGGAAATTTTAAAGCATTAAGAAAATTAGTTCCAGCTCCTAGCTATGGAATTTTAATTGATAATATAAAACAAGGTCATATCATTCCTGACATTTCAGTTTTTGAAAGGCAAATAATTTACAATTTAAGAAAAATGACTTTAGATGAAATCAAAGAACTTCCTGATGTTTCAGAAGGTTTAGAACATTCTTTAAAAAAAGCAGCTAATTCTTGTAATACTATAACTGAATTTTTATCACTTATAAAATCCAAAAGATATACTTCTACCAGAATTCAGAGAATTTTGCTGTATAGTTTACTTGGAATAACAAAAAAAGACATGGCACTATCAAAAAAAGTGCAAACTCCATATATTAGAGTATTAGGTTTTACTAAACGTGGACAATTCTTACTTTCTGAAATTGCTAAAGCCAACCCTAAACTTGATATTATAACTTCTGTAAAACGTTTTGCCGATACTTCTACAAATAAAAATCTTAGGTTAATGCTTGAAAAAGATGTTTGTGCTACTAACATTTATTCGATTGGATATGACTTTGATTCTTGCAGTAATATGGATTTTACTAAAAAAATAATTACAATGTAGAATTATTTAATTAAGTATATAGAATGGCTCTATGTCAAGAGTTGAGGTTGAAAAACTTTAAAAGTTTTCTACCTCAGCTTTTTTAGTATATGTATTCTATGCTATACTGCTTTACCTCTCTTCTTGTTCTTCCTCCTGATTCGTTATACCAGGTCTATTTTTCTTCACATTCTCTCTTTCATTTTTATGCTTATTCTTCTCATCAATTCTTGCATATACTTTTTTCAACCTCTTAAGTTGTTCTCTGTATTCTTTAACATTAGCATTTTCTTTTTTATTTTTTTCTCTCTCTTTCTTTTTCAAACTTTTCATAAGTCCTTCATATACCAAATAATCAACTTTATTTAATATATCATTTATTTCTTCAAAATTTTCTGTTCCAATTTTTTCTATAAATTTTTGTCTATCCCCAGTTAACATTACTTCTAATATTTCTTTTCTATACATATCATATAAAGGTTGTAGTATCTTTTTATTTATTTCACTTGTATTGATATTTTCGTGTCCTTCAGCTTTGGCATATTTTTTAATTTCAAAGAAATACAATTCCTTTTCTTTTGCAATTTCTAATGCTTCTCCTGTAATCATATCTGTAACGGTTTCATTTAATCTTTCATATTTTCTATATTTACTATTATATAAATTTATAGCTGATTGATTAGATACTTCTGTTTCAAAACCTACTCTATCATTTCTTGTTCCGATTATATGGCACATTTCGTGCAAATATATAAAATCTAACACTCCTCCAGCATCATTTTTAGGAGTATATAACATTATAGATATATATTTTTCTCTATTTCCTCTTTTTAGTTTAGTTGGACATACTGCCACTTCTTGTGATAGCATTGATCTAGCCAATTTTCTTTTATATTCTTCTGAGATTAAGTCTGTGTCAAAGTTTCTTTTAAATTCATCTGAATTATATATATAATCTAATTCTTCGTCATCAAAAGTGCTTTTTCTTTTTTCTTCTCTTTTTATATACTCGTCATATATCGGTGCTATTTCCGCTTCATATCTTCTGTATTCTTTTTCTATCTTTTTATATTCATCATAATATGGTTTTATTTGTTTGAGAAATTCTATATATTCTTGCGATTTGCAAAATTCGTCAAATGACCACTCATCTATTTCTTCATATTCTTCTCCTCTAAAAGCATTAATAAAATTTATTTTATTTCTTCTAGCAATTTCCTCATTTGATGGATTATCATATTTAATAAAAAATGGAGCCACTCCATATAGAGGAACTTCATTTGGAATGCTAAGTGCCGTTTTATCCACATATTTTCCAATTAAGTGGCTTATTTCTTCACCATTTTCAGGAATATCAATACCAAGTTCTTTCAGATATTTTACATATAATTTTTTTGCTTTGCAATCTAATAAATAATTTTTATAACGTTTTACTCCTTCAACTGTTAAATAATACACATAATAAGCTGAATTTATTTTTTCAGCAATTTGTTTTTTATTTTCTCTTCCGAAAATTTCACTATATATTTCAATAACTTCTGGAATATGTTTTCTAAGATTTATTTCAAATATGTTCATTTTTCACCAGCCTTGTCTTATTATCAATTTTTATTTGAATATATTTTTACAATATGTAGCCAATTTATTAATTACTTTTCAAGCTCTTTTTATTTTCTTTTTCTAGTTGTTTTAGACTCTTATTAGGTGTAGGTAACTTCTCTGGCATAGTTCCGCCCTGCTTGTTTAATAGCTTCTCTAACTATTTTCCCAATTTTATTATGAGTGTCGCAAGCTTTCTTCTCTGTATCAACTTTATCTCTTTTTAATCTTGACTCTGTTTGTGTAATTCGAAATAAATTAGCTGCCAACTCTTCACTTCCCATATTATCTAAAATATCTTCTCTATATCTTAATCCTTTTCTTGTAGCTATATCAGCAGCTGTTTCTCCATTATATAGCCCTTTATACCCTGCATTATGAAATTTATCAAAATTTTTAACTCCCGCATTTTTAGCTGCTTTGTTAAGTGAATAATTTCCCTTCTTCGTTAAGCTTCTTTGATAAAATCTCTTTTCCTCTTCTGTTAATGAAGTATATTCTTCTTCGCTAATTTCTTGTTTTCTAGTTTGGATTGCAAAATATGTTTGTGCAAGAGCAATAACTTTTTTTCTTGCATCCCCGTTTTGTGCTATTAAATAACAGGCATAACGTGTTAATTTGTAATCTTTTATTAATACTTTTGCATTATTGGCACGCTTCGACAACTTGTCGACGTCGACAAAATGTTCATTTATACTAACCTCGCTATTTTTGCAAGCTTCTTTTGCTTTGTTTATCACATTTTCAAATTTTCTCCATTCTTTATAATTTAAAACTAATTGTAATTCTCTGGCATTCCAATATTCTATTCCGTTTTCATCAATATGTTTTATATCTTCAAAATTTTGATTATTATAGTTCTCATTTTTATCTAATTCATTCATTGAAATCAACCCCGCTTCTTTTATGGCTCTTTTATTGCCATTGCTAATCCCGCATTTCCTTTTTCTTTATTGGTTTAAAATTTCATTTTCGCCCTCCGAATTTTTGTTCGTTACTGCCGTAAAAAATAAAATACAATTTCTTGTATTTTATGGTGGGCAGGGAAGGATTCGAACCTTCGTACTCGAATGAGAACAGATTTACAGTCTGCCGCCTTTAGCCACTCGGCCACCTACCCATATATTAAATTAAAATGGTGCTCCCTCAAGGATTCGAACCTTGGACCCACCGGTTATGAGCCGGTTGCTCTGACCAACTGAGCTAAGGGAGCACATACTTCTACTCAAGACAAGTAAAAGTATATATCATTTTATTTTAATTGTCAAGCAATTTTTTATATTTTTTCATAATTTTCCAAATTTTTTTAATAACTTGTAATATTTATTGATTTTTAAGTATCTTATCTATTGTAAATAGTTTAATTATTTTATAATATTTTTTACTCTTTCAATTTGTTTCATAACTTGTTCTGCTGCAGGTCCTCCTACAACATTTCTCTTATTTACGCAATTGATTAAATCTATTGCTTCATAAACGTCTTCTTCAAATTTATCACTATATTCTTTAAACTCTTCCAACTTTAGATTTTCTAATGTTGTATCATTTTTTATACAATATTTTACTAAGCTACCTGTAATTTTATAGGCATCTCTAAATGGTATTCCTTTTTCTACTAGATAATCAGCACAATCTGTCGCATTTATAAATCCTTTAGCTGCTGCCTTTTTCATATTATCTTTAAGTACGGTCATTGTTTTTACTAATGGATTTAATGTTGTTATACATAAATTAACTGTATCTAAAGCGTCAAATATTGCTTCTTTGTCTTCTTGCATATCTTTGTTATATGCAAGTGGCGTTCCTTTCATTACAGTTAACATCGCCATTAAGTCTCCATATACTCTTCCTGTTTTTCCCCTGATTAATTCTGTAATATCAGGGTTTTTCTTTTGAGGCATTATTGAAGAACCAGTGGCAAATGCATCGTCTAATTCTACAAATTTAAATTCCCAAGATGACCACATAACTATTTCTTCACTTATTCTTGATAAATGCATCATTATCATTGATATGTCTGATAATAATTCTATTACATAATCTCTATCAGATACTCCATCTAAACTGTTATTTGTAACACTTGCAAAGCCTAGTTCTTTAGCTTCATATTCTCTGTCTAGGTTATATGTCGTTCCTGCTAAAGCACAACTTCCTATTGGTGATACATCCATTCTATTATATGTTTGGCTTAATCTTTCTTCATCACGTAAAAACATTTCTACATATGCCATTAGGTGATGTCCAAATGTTACTGGTTGAGCTCTTTGTAAATGTGTATATCCTGGCATTATTGTTTTTGTGTTTTCTTCTGCTTTTTCCACAAATGTTGCAATTAATTCTTTTAGTTCTTTTTGGATCTCAAGGATTGCATCTTTTAAATACATTTTTATGTCTAATGCAACTTGGTCATTTCTGCTTCTTGCTGTGTGGAGTTTTTTTCCACTTTGACCTATTCTCTTAGTTAATTCTGCTTCTACAAACATATGAATGTCTTCTGCATTAGGATCAAGTTTTAAATTTCCGCTTTCTATATCTTCTAGAATTTCTTCTAAACCTTTAAGTATTTTTTCTTTGTCATCTTCTCCTATTATTCCTTGTTTTGAAAGCATTTTTGCATGTGCCATACTTCCTTTTATGTCATGTTTGTACATTTTATGGTCAAATTTTATTGAAGAATTAAAATCGTTTGTTCTAGAGTCAATTTTCTTTTCAAATCTTCCATCCCACATTGCCATTGTTCTTTACCTCTCTTCCTTATTTATTAATATTATTTTTCTTTTCCATCTTTGCTCTTATTTTTGTTGGTAAAGCATATAAATTTATAAATCCTGCTGAATCTTTTTGATCGTATTCATCATCTTCATCAAATGATGCTGTTTTTACTGAATATAATGAATATGGGCTTTCTAATCCATTCGGAATTATATTTCCTTTATATAGTTTTAAACCTACTTTTCCTGTTACTGTTTCTTGTGTTTTATCTACAAAAGCTTGGATGGCTTCTCTTAATGGTGTATACCATTGAGCATTATATAGGATTTCTCCCATCTTAGCAGCTACTCCTTGTTTGAAGTGCATTGTTTCTTTGTCTAAGCATATTGTTTCTAATAATGAATGTGCTTTATATATAATTGTTCCTCCTGGTGTTTCATATACTCCTCTTGACTTCATTCCTACTAGTCTATTTTCTACCATGTCTAGAATTCCTATTCCATTTTCTCCACCTATTTTATTTAATTTTTCTATAATGTCAACTAAATTCATTTTTTCGCCATTTAATGCAACTGGTAAACCTTTTTCAAATTCTAATTCTATTATAGTTTCTTCATCTTTTGCTTTTTGTGGAGTAACTCCCATTTCTAATATTTTATCATAATTTGGAACATTTGCAACATCTTCTAAATCTAAACCTTCATGTGATAAATGCCATAAATTTTTATCTTTTGAATAATTTGTCTCTCTATTTATTTTTAGTGGAATTTTATGGTCTTCTGCATATTTAATTGCATCTTCTCTACTTTTTATATCCCATTCTCTCCAAGGCACTATTACAGGCATATCTGGATCAAATGATTTTATTGCTAATTCAAATCTTACTTGATCATTTCCCTTTCCTGTACATCCATGGCAAATTGCATCTGCTCCTTCTTTTTTTGCAATTTCTACTAATTTCTTAGCTAGCAACGGTCTTGTAAATGGTGTTCCTAATAAGTATTCTCCTTCATATGTTGCTCCAGCTTTTATTGTTGGGGCAACAAAATCATTTACCATTTCTTCTTTTAAATCTAATACATATAATTTTGATGCTCCAGTATTTTTAGCTTTTTCTTCAAGCCCTTCTAGTTCATAATCCCCTTGTCCAACATTTCCTGTAACTGCTATTACTTCACAGTTGTTATAGTTTTCCTTTAGCCATGTTATTATTACAGATGTATCTAATCCACCTGAATATGATAATACTATTTTTTTATAACTCATAATTATCCCTCCATATTTTTATTTTCGATGATTTGTGAAATTATATACAAAAAAAGACGTCTCCTACAAAGAGACGCCTATATAAACGTGGTACCACTCTAATTATTTATATATTTTTATTTATATATAAATCACTCTTCTCTATAACGCCGAGTCCGCGAACTATGATACTAGATTAATATTTTTCCCATAGTCACTCATAAGTTCTTTTCATTTTGCATTTCACATGTTAGCTCTCACTCTACCTAACTCGCTGTTGCTTCTTTACAAAATTACTCTCTTAATCATCGATTTTTTTATTTACATAATAATGTCTACTTTTTCAGTATAACAAACTTATTTTTAATTGTCAACACTTTTTTGTTAAAAAATTTCTTCTACCCTTGTAACAAGTTTTGCTCCTTGCTTTATTAAGTCATTAGTTCCTACTGAATTAACTGAGTTTATATTCCCTGGCACAACATATACATCTCTACCTTGTTGTAATGCAAAATCTATAGTAATTAATGTTCCACTTTTGGCTCTTGCTTCTATTACCAAAACTCCTTTTGATAAACCACTTATAATTCTATTTCTTGCTGGAAAATTAAACTTTTCTGGTTTTGTTCCTAATGGATATTCTGATATTATGCAACCTCCTGATTTTATGATTTTTTCCTCTAGATATTTGTTTTCTTTAGGGTATATTATATCAATTCCATTTCCTACAACCGCAATTGTTTTTCCACATATATCATTGCTATTATGCATCATTGCGCCTAAATTACCAATGTGTGCATAAGTATCTATTCCCCTTGCTAACCCACTAATAATATTTATCCCTTTTGCGGATAAGTTATATGCAAAATATTTTGCCGCTTCTTCTCCATATTTACTTGAATTTCTACACCCAACTATTGCTATGTTTTTTCCATTTAAAATTTCTGCATTTCCTTTTATGTATAAACTTATCGGTGGATCATATATTTGTTTTAAAATTTGCGGATATTTTTTGTCATTTATACTAATTACATCTATTTTATATTTTTGCATATATTTTATATGTTTGTATATTTGTTCTTTTATATTTTTATCCAGTATTTTTTTGTCAATTCTTTTCCAATGCCTCTAACTTTTAATAACTCACTTTCTGTTAGATTATAAATTTTTTTTGGATTACCATATTCTTGTAGTAACTCTAACTTTTTTCTGCTTCCCAGGCCTTTTATTAAGCTAAGCCACACCCAATAGCTTTTTTCTTCTATATTTTCTATATCTATTCCTTCTTTCTATTATATTAATTGGAGAACTTTACTATAATATAAAAAGAGCATTAATAATAATGCCCCCATTTTTATTATAAATTTGATTTTTCTTTTTTCTGTTCCTCTGTTGCTTTTATAACATTACTCATAAGCATTGCTATAGTCATTGGTCCTACTCCTCCAGGAACCGGTGTTATATAGCTTGCCTTTTTTTGAACGTTTTCAAAGTCAACATCTCCCACTAATTTTCCTTTGTCATTTCTGTTTATTCCGACATCGATAATTATTACGCCATTTTTTACCATATCAGCTTTTAAAAATTCTGGTTGACCAATAGCAGAGATTATAATATCTGCTTGCCTAGTCATATCACTTAAGTTTTTTGTTCTAGAATGACAAGTTGTAACTGTTGCATTTTTTTGTAAACAGCATTGAATTAGTGGTTTTCCAACTATATTACTTCTTCCCAATATTACCACATGTTTACCACTTAAGTCAATATTATATTCTTCAAACATTTTCATTACTCCATTTGGAGTGCATGAAACAAATGTATCTTCACCTATGCATAATTTTCCTATACTAGCTGGTGTAAACCCATCTACATCTTTTATATATGTTATTGTTTTAAAGGCTTCATTAATGTTCAAATGTGCCGGAATCGGACTTTGCAATAAAATTCCGTTTACAGTTTTGTCTTGATTTAGTTTCTTAATTAAATTTATTAATTCTTCTTGTGTTGTGTTTTCATTTAATAAATATTCTTCATATTTTACGCCAACTTCTTCACATGCCTTGCTTTTATTTCTAACATACACTTTTGAGGCTGGGTTGTCTCCGACCATTATGACTGCTAATTTGGGTTCTATCCCTCCTTGTTTTAATTCATCACATTTTATTTTTAAATTTGCTCTAATTTTTTTTGCTAAAGCTTTTCCATCAATTATTACCGCCATTTTTTCTTTTTATATGGTTATAACCATACTCTCCTTATTTAATATTTTTAATAATTTTATATTCGCTTATTATTTAATTAATTTCCTATTTTTATTTATCTTTGGTTATATCCCCGCTTTTTACTAAGGATATTTTCAATCTATAATTCATAACCTGCTTTATATTCTATTTCTTCCATATATGGAAACATTTCTTTCACTCTTTTTAGTGTAAGCATTGTCATTCGTGGTTGTGGATTTCTTTTGTGTTCTGATAATAATTTTTGTGTGTAACAATTTTCTGCTGTTTTAAATAATAAATATCTATTTCCAACATATGTGTAATATATTTGATATCCATCTCTTAAATCTACCCACATTTTTTCAAAAGTGTAATCTTCCATACTTCCTCCATTTTTCATTTTATACTTAATATTTTTAACTTTTCTACCTTTTATCTTATCATATTTCCAAATTCTTTTTCTGTTAATATTGTTATTCCAAGGCTTTGCGCTTTTGTTAACTTACTACCGGCATCTTCACCTGCTAACAAATAATCTGTCTTTTTAGATACAGAACCAGAAACTTTTCCACCAAATTTTTCTATTAAATCTCCGGCTTCTTTTCTTGTATAATTCTCCAAACTTCCTGTCAATACAAATATTTTTCCATCAAATCTGTTATCTATTATATCTTCTTCATGTTGCATATTTACCCCTGCTTCTTTTAGCTTATTTATTAAGTCTATTGTTTGATCTTGTAAAAAGAATTCTCTTATGCTGTTTGCAACTATTGGTCCAATGTCATCTATTAGAGCTAATTCTTCTGAAGTAGCCTCCATTAAATTATCTATATTTTTATATTTTTTAGCTAATATTTTTGAAGCTTTAGTTCCTACATGTCTTATTCCAAAAGCTGTTATTAATCTTGATAAATCATTTTGCTTACTTGCATTTATACTGTTTATTAAATTTGATGCAAATTTTTGACCATTTTTCTTTAATGATGCAATTTCTTCAAATTGCAGAGTATATATGTCTGCCATATTACTAATTAAATTTTTATCTAGTAATTGTTTTATTATAGATTCTCCTAATCCATCTATATTCATCGCTTCTCTTGATACAAAATGAACTAAATTTCTAAATAATTTAGCCGGACATTCTATCCCTGTACATCTAACAGCTGCTTCTCCTTCTTCTCTTACAGCCTCTGCACCACACACAGGACATACTTTTGGCATCTCAAAGTCTTTTTCTTTTCCTGTTCTTTTTTCTACAATTACTTTTACTATTTCCGGAATTACATCACCTGCTTTTTGTATTACTACTGTATCTCCGATTTTTAAGCCTTTTTCTTTTATAAAGTCTTCGTTGTGTAATGTTGTTTTTGATATTTTAGAGCCTGCGACTACCACTGGTTCGAGTATTGCCATTGGAGTTATTACGCCTGTTCTTCCTACTTGGCAAATAATGTCTTTTACAATTGTTTCTTTAGTTTCTGGTGGGTATTTATATGCAATTGCCCATCTTGGTGTTTTTGCTGTTGTTCCTAAGATTTCTCTGAATTTTAAGTCATCAACTTTTACAACTGCTCCATCTATTCCAAATGTCAAGTTTTCTCTGTCATCTCCTATTTTCTTTATTGCTTTTTCTATTTCTTCCATACTGCAACAAGCAATACGTACAGGATTAACATTAAATCCTAATTTGGCCAAATATTCTAGTTCTTCAAAGTGTGAATTAAATTCTTTTCCTTCTATTTTTTGAACATTAAAAATATAAATATCTAGTGGTCTTTTTTTAGTTATTTTACTATCTAATTGTCTTAATGAACCTGCTGCGGCATTTCTTGCATTTGCAAATAATTCTTCTTCGTTTTCTTCTCTTTCTTGGTTCATTTTTTCAAAATCTTTTTTACTTATAAAAACTTCTCCTCTAACCGTTATATCTATATTTTCGTTAAGTTCCATTGGAATTGTTTTTACTGTTTTTAAATTTTCTGTTACATCTTCACCTACTTGTCCGTTTCCTCTTGTTGCTCCTCTTACAAATTTTCCGTTTTTATATTCTAATGCTGCTGATAATCCATCTATTTTTGTTTCTACTACATATGTTTTATTTTGTATTCCATTTTCTTTTGCTTTTTCGTTTATTTTATTAACATATTCTTCCACTTCTTTTATACTAAATACGTCTTGCAAACTTTGTAATGGTACTTCATGTGTTACTTTTTCAAATCCTTCTTTTATATGTCCCCCAACTTTTTGGGTTAATGATTCTTTTGATTTAAATTCTGGGAACTCTTTTTCCAAATTTCGTAATTCTACCATCAACATATCATACTCAAAGTCTGATATTTCTGGTTTATCATCATCATAATATTTTCCTGCATAATATTCTGTTTTTTTTCTTAATTCTTCAATTCTCTGTTTAGCTTCATTTTTCTTCATCTTAGGCACCTCTTAATTCGCTATTTTTAACTAGTCTCATTATATACAATTTTGACAAAAAAATAAAGGAATTTTTATAAATTCCTTTATTGATTTATTTAAAAATAATACTTTATATAAGAATGTACTAAAATTCTAATATTATATTTGTATCTACTCAGCTTTTGCAAGGATAATCAATCTTGCCTTACTATCGTCTGTACAAGTTGACAAAGTGACTTCTGCTTTTCCACCTGTGTCTCTTTGATAGAACGATGTATCAGTATCTGATGTTTCAAATTTATCATATATTGTATATGTTAATTTTTTTCCAGAGTTGTCTGTTATGTATATTTTATCTCCATTTTTCAATTTTTTATTATTAGAGAAAAACATTCCATTTCTATAGTTATGTCCTATAATAACTGAATTTCCTGGTTGATTTAGTCCTGCTCCCCATTGAAAAGCTACTGCTGTTTCAATAGATTTTTTTGTTACCTTTTCTAATACAGGATATTTAAAATTTGTTGCTGGAATTTCCATTGTTCCAAGCATTCCAAATCCCTTATATGTTTTTTTTGTTCCTGAACTTGTACTAGAAGAATCATTACTTGTTATTTGATCAAATGGGTTAGTATCATTAGTCGTATTTGTTGTATTTGTATTATCTTCAGCTCCTACTTCACCATTAAAATTATCTACTTCTTTTGCCGCATCATTTGATAATACATAATTTTGATAATATTGGAAAGCTAAAAATCCTAATAATCCAATTATTGCTATTATTACTATTGCTAGTATCACTGTTAATACTTTGCTATATTTACTCTCAAACATATTCTTTACCTCCGTATACATCAACTATTACTATTATAACATATGTACTATTAAAAATAAACCCTTTATCATTAAACTTTTTTCTGTCTAATAATAAAGGATTTTTTCTATTTTAAAATTTTTTTTCCTAATTTTCTTCCTCCAAGTATATGGAAATGTAGGTGCATTACTGTTTGTCCTGCATCTTTTCCACAATTTGATATAACTCTATAACCCTGTTCTGCAACACCTTGCTCTTTTGCAATTTTCTTTATTGCAAAAAATATTTTTCCAATTAGATTTTCATCTATTTCTTCTATTTCATTGATTGATTTAATATGCTTTTTAGGTACTACCAAAATATGAACTGGGGCTTCTGGATTTATATCTTTAAACGCATATACAAATTCGTCTTCATATACCTTTGTTGAAGGTATATCACCTTTTATTATTTTACAAAATAAACAATCTTCCATAATTTACCTCTTTTATAAATTTAAAATTTTAGAATTCTAGGCTTATTAATATCATATACTATTTTTCTAACGTCCATTAACCCATTTTTATTTAATTAAAACAGCTTTTATTCTCCTAACTCCTGAAGAACTTGATTCTTCTTTCTTGATTTTAAATGTTCCTAATTCACTTGTATTTTCTACATGTGGTCCTCCACATAATTCTTTAGACACATTTCCTATTGTATATACAGTTACTATATCAGGATATTTCTCAATAAACATACATTCTGCACCTGATTTTATTGCATCTTCCTTTTTCATTTCTTGCTTTGTTACAGGTAATCCTTCTTGTATCCATTCATTTACTAAATCTTCTATTTTTTTCTTTTCTTCGTCTGTCAATTTGTGATCACAGTTAAAGTCAAATCTCATTCTATCTACAGTTATGTTGGAACCTCTTTGATGTGCATCTGTTCCTAATACTTTTTTAATTGCGGCATTTAATAAATGTGTAGCTGTATGATATGCTGTTGTTACTTCGTTTTGCTCTGCTAGTCCACCTTTAAATTTTTGTTCTGACCCTGCTCTTGATTTTTCTTGATGTTTTTTAAATAATTCATTAAATTGTTTTATATCAATTTCATATCCATTTTCACTTGCAAGCTCTTTTGTTACTTCTGGAGGAAATCCATATGTATCATATAATTTAAATACTACATCACCTGGAATTGTTTTTTTGTCTTGCATTTTGTTTATTACTTTTTCAAATTCTTTTTCACCTTTATTTAATGTTTTTACAAATTTGTCTTTTTCCTCTATTATTACTGCTTTTATTGTTTTTTCATTTTTGGCTAATTCTGGATACATTTCATTTAAATTTTCTACATAAACATCAATTAATGTTGTTAACTCATTTAGGTCAATTTGTAATTTGTTCATATGTCTTATCATTCTTCTTATTAATCTTCTTAAGACATATCCTCTATCTAAGTTACTTGGTCTCCCGCCATCAGCAATTATCATCATACTTGAACGCAAATGTTCTGATATAATCCTTCTACTTTCTATGTTATCAACTTTTTGTAGTTCTTGCAATTTATCCATTACAGGTTTGAATAATTCTGTATCAAATGGTGTTTCTTTTCCTTGTAATAGCATAGTCATTCTTTCAAGGCCTAATCCTGTATCAACATTTCTTTGTTTTAATTTTGTGTAAATTCCTTTTTCATCTTTGAAATATTCCATAAATACATTATTCCATATTTCAACATATTTTCCACAATCACAAGATGGTTGGCAATCAGGTCCACAAGCTGGTTTTCCTGTGTCATAAAACATTTCTGTATCTGGTCCACATGGTCCTTCTTCTCCGGCTATCCACCAGTTGTCATCTTTTCCATAATAATAAATGTGACCATCTAATATTCCTGCTTTTTTCCAAGCATTTGCTGCAACTTCGTCTCTTGGACAATCTTCATCTCCAGCAAAAACTGTTACTGATAATTTTTCTACTGGAATTCCTAGTTCTTTTGTTAAAAACTCAAAGCTCATAGCTATTGATTCTTCTTTAAAATAATCTCCTAATGACCAATTTCCAAGCATTTCAAAATATGTTAGGTGACGGTTATCTCCTACTTCGTCTATGTCATTTGTTCTAACACATTTTTGAAAATCTGTTAGTCTTTTTCCCTCTGGATGTGGTTGTCCCAATAAATATGGCACTAATGGTTGCATTCCTGCTGTTGTAAATAATACTGATGGGTCATTTTCTGGTATTAGTGGTGCAGATGGAATTACTGTATGTCCATGATTTTTAAAAAAGTTTAAATATTTATTTCTTATTTCTATTGCTTTCATTATAAGTCTTCCTTTCTCTTTTTTTGCTTATAAAATTATACTTCAAAACAAGCAAAAAATCAAGAAATTTTTAGTTTTTCTATTTTCTTTTCTGTTAGACCTGTGCTCTTTTTATTTATGGAATTGACATTTTCATTTGCAATAGTTTTTCGGCAACCTCCTTTTTACTATTATACAAATAAAAAAACAAGTTAATTAATCCAACATTTAGTTTGATGTTTTAACTTGTTTTTATTTTTATATATCCATTTGACTGCCTAAAAAGGTTGCCGCAGATTGTGCTACTTTTTGTTCCACTTCAGTCATCTTTTTATTTGGTTCTTTTGACATTAATATTACAGTTCCTATTGTATCTCCATTTGATATTATAGGATATACAATTTGAGCATTATTCTTTTTTTCTTGGTTGTCATTTCGTATTATTGGCATTGCTGTATTACTATTATTATTACTTGTATATATTTCTTTGTCTTCCATTAGTTTTTCTAATTCTTTGCTTATATCTTGTTCCAAATATTCTTTTTTAGAACCTCCTGATACAGCAATAATTGTGTCTTTATCTGTTATGCAGGCCATATGTCCTGTTGTTTTTGATAATGTTTCCGCATATCCTGATGCAAATTCTGATAATTCCCCTATTGGAGAATACTTTTTCAAAATTATTTGACCTTCCCTGTCTGTAAATATTTCCAGCGGTTCTCCTTCCTTTATTCTAAGTGTCTTTCTTATTTCTTTTGGTATAACAACTCTGCCTAAATCATCTATTCTTCTTACAACTCCAGTTGCTTTCATAATTTTCCTCCCTTGCTTTCGTTTTGCTTTTATATTCTTATTATTACAAAAAAGGGGAAAATTATTCATAATTAGAAATTGTTATTCAATTCCTGGTAAAACAGTCGTTTCAGTATTTTCTGGTTTTTTAGGTAAAAAGCTTGTTTTATATTTACTTAATATATATTCTAACGTTTCTGCAAACTCTTTTAGCATAACATATTTTATGCTTGGTTCTTTTCCTTTTAAGTAATCTTCTATTATTTGTTTTAATTGTTTGATATTTTTCATTTCTGGTTCAATTTTCTTGGCATTTTTTTCTACTCTATCTATTAATTTTTCTTTAATTAAAACTATGTCTTCATTACTTGCACATGATATTCTTTGGAACAATTGGAATGGATCATAATATTTAAATATTGGAACCTCCATACAATACTTATCAAATTTTTCATAGAATTGTTCCATTCTCATTGGAATACATTTCATTATATCTTCTGCTTTTTCTCTATTCATTTTCTCTAATAATTGTTCATTTAGCATATTGAAATGTTTTAATATATCTTCCATATCTTCAGCAACTTCTTCTATTGCTATTTTTCCTAATTCCTCTTTCACATTTGAACAATATTCAGAAGATAATGATGCAATATTCATTCCATTGAAAAATACGCTTTTTAATGTTTTTAAATCATAATCAATTAAATTTTTTCTTGAAAAATAGCTAAAATATGCAAACATTTTTACCATATCTATTAGTTTTAATTTTCCTTCTTTTACGTCTTCTAGTATTTCTTTTATTACACCTTCAAACTGGTCATCAGATATTTTCCAATATTCTTCTGTAAGTAATCTTTTATATGCAGGTAAATTCTCTGTATCTACTGTATTTCTTATAGTTTCCATATTTTCTTTAAATAATTTCATATCAAATATACGTGTTCTTACATAGTATTCTATAAATTTAAAGAAACGATATTCTGATTTAAAATTGTAATAATAGTTATTATCAAATTCTTTTATATAAAATTGTCTGTTATCCATAAGAATTCTTGATGATACTAATATTGATTTATATTCTTCATTGTCTTTAATATTTATAAATTTATCTTTAGTTACTTTTCCTGCTTTTATTTCAAAAGATATTGCTATTGTAAATATAAGCATTGTTTGCATTACTCTATGGCTTGTATTAGGATATGAGGCATTTACCATTTCATAGATTTTTTTAAAATCATTTAATGCGTGTTTTAAGATTCTTAAGTTTCTTGTTCCGCTTCTTTCAAATGTTGATATTATTAATTTAGTGTTTTCTCTTAAAAATCTAATCAAGTCTGGATTATTTTCATATCTCATTAAAATTCCGTTAATTATATAATCAAATTTAGGAGCATATTCAAAAGTTTCACCAATTAATTTTTCTTTTATTCTTTCATAATCATTTGCTTTATCAAATACATGCTCTATTTTATCTTGTATTTTTTCAACTATTGGTTTATCTGCCTTTGTTAATTCATTTTGTTTATCTAACAAATAAGTAGCTATAAATGTTTTCATTTCCAAGTTTGAACTTTTTAGTTTTGTTGCTAGTTCTTTTTCATTACATATGATTATTGTTTTTATATGGTCATGCTCAACAAAGTTATTAATATAACCCAAAATATCAATAACATCTACATTTGCCCTTTCTAAGTCATCAAAGCATAGTACTTTATCATCAGTTGAGAAAAAGTCTGAATAATCAACTCTGTCTCCATTTTGAGTAACGCCAAAAAAGTTTGCCATATCAATTCCTGTTTTTGCATATTCTGGAATAGTTTCTTGCCCATTTACAGCCATAAACTTTCTTAAATTTTTATCCATTAATTGAGTTGTTTCTATAAATATTTTTTTGCTTATTTCTTCTAAGTTAGAAATTCCGTATAAGGACATATATATAGTTGTATAGCTTTTACCATTTAGTTGCATTGATTCAATTTTTTTTCTTATTTTGTTATTCCAAAAATGTGTTTTTCCTGAACCCCATTCTCCATTTATCATTACTGCATAATCTGTATAATCTGACCTTATATAATCTAAAATGCTTTCTACTAAGTCTTCCATATTCTGAAATTCCTCCTTTGTACTTGTTCTTATTATATTTAATCTTTAGCAATCACAAGTACTGAAATTGATTTTGGACGTGCCTGTTGTAATACTCTTGCACATTCGTTTACAGTACTTCCTGTTGTATAAATATCATCTATCAAAATAATATTTTTATTTTTTATATTTTTGCTATCGATTAATTTATATACTCCTTGTATATTTGCTTTTCTTTCTTCTTTATTAAGCTTACTTTGCTCAATAATATTCTTATTTTTTATTATACTTCTATTTTGTAATTTCAACATTGTATTTCTAGATATTTCCTTTGCAAGAAGATAACTTTGGTTATATCCTCTTTCTTTATATCTTTTGTTGCTAATTGGAACTGGTACAATTGTATCATAACTTTTTATAAATTCAAAGATTTTTTTGTTTTTTAACATAAATTTCTTCCTCCTAAGTAATCCTTAAGTAATGAGCTTAAAGATTGCTAGATAATGCACAAACAGTTGAAAATACATTGATTGTTTAATTGTTACATAAAAATTACAAATAAATTTCAAAACCGTATCATTCTATTTTTTCACTTTTAATCTATTGCATCCATTGACTTTTTAGTGATAGTATTATAAAAAAATTAGTCCTTAAGCTCATTACTTAAGGATATTTTTCATATTTATATTAATATTGTCAAATGTTAAGAGCTATATAATTCATAGTAGGTTTCTACCCATTAGCTAACCGTTTACATATTGCTTAAAAGTACTCCAAGGAAATATCTTGAGTCTTGCTCTTTTACAAAATAGTTACTCTATGTTTTTTAGTTTATGCGATAGCAACTTTATTTAATTTTCGACTAAATTGCTGTTAAATTTTAGTTCGTATTTCTTGTCTGATTTGAACTTTCAATGTAGTTAGTCTTGCAAAAGCAAATCTCTTTTTAATTTATTTGCACTTACAATTCCAAGTCCTATAAATTTATTGTCTAAGTATATTCTATATGCTTCATTTGTTAAATTATTTTTCTGTGTTTCTTCTTTAATATTTCTTCGTGTCACATCAAATTCTGTTATTTTACAATTTTCTATATCTAGCTTTACTCCATTTACATATTTGCTATAATCTTGTGTATTTAGGTCTATTCTATTATTATGTTTAAATATTTCTTCTATGGAAATTATACAAGAATAATCTTTATTTTCTATTTTTTCTTTTAATTCTTCTACAGTAATTGCATTTTCTATTTTAAAATCTCCAACTTCTGTTCTTTGTAGTTCTTTCATGTATCCATATGTATTTAATTTTTCTGCTATATCTTCACATAAAGTTCTTATATATGTACCTTTTGAGCATCTTACTTTAAATTTAATTATATTTTCTTTCAAATCCAATTTAATTAATTCCATTTTATATATTTCTATTTGTCTTGGCTCTAATTTTACTTCTTGTCCTTTTCTTGCATATTCATATAGCTTTTTTCCATTTATTTTTATTGCAGAATAAATTGGTGGAGTTTGTTCTTGTTTTCCAATGAATGTTTTTAAAATTTCTTTTACATATTGCTCTTCTAAGCTTTTATCTGGAACTTCTTTTTCTTCTATTACTTCTCCCTCTACATCTGCTGTCGAAGTTTTTTTGCCTAATTCTAATACAACTTCATATTCTTTATCATGGTTTATTAAATATTTAGAAATTTTAGTTGCTTCTCCAATTAAAAGTGGTAATACACCTGTTGCGTTAGGATCTAATGTACCAGTATGTCCCACTTTAGAATTTGTTAGTTTTTTTACTTTATAAACTACATCATGTGATGTACAGCCTTTTTCTTTGTTTATTAAAATTATTCCGTTCAATTTAATGCTCCTTTTCACCCAAAAAGGGACGTCCCTATTGGGCGTCTCTTAAATTTACTTTAAACAGCTTCTTATTCTGTTTATCATCTGGTTTTTTACTTGCTCTATAGTTCCTGGTAAATTGCTACAACCTGCTGCACGCAAATGTCCGCCACCACTAAACATCATTGCAACTTCTGCTGCATTTACATAGTTTTTAGAACGTATTGATGCTTTTATTCCTTTGCTTGTTTCTCTTAAGAATAGTGAAACTTCAACACCTTCAACGTCTCTACCATTTTCTACAATTCCGTCGTAGTCTCCGTTTTCGGCTCCAACTTTTTCTTCGTCTGCCTTTGTTATGTATGTGTAGGCTATTTTGCCCTCTTCTAAAAACTCAAGTCTTTCAAGTGCAATTCTGTGTAATTCAAATTTAGCTCTTGTCTTGCTTGAATATACCTTATCATATATTTGTGATACTTTTACACCTTTTTCACATAGCTCTGCAACAAATCTAAAAGTTTCTGCTGTAACTGTTGAGTATCTAAATCCACCTGTATCTGTGATTATTCCTGCTAAGATGCAAGTTCCAATTTCTTTAGTAACTTCTATTCCAAAGTAACTAAATGCGACTAATAATAGTTGGGCACATGCTGGTGAATCTTGGCTTATGAAGTTGTAATCTGCATACATTGTGTTACTACTGTGGTGGTCTATTGCAACCTTTACTTTTGCATTATCAAAATATTTTGCAAATCCATTTAATAACTTGATGCTTGCACAATCTAAAGCTATTGCTAAATCGTATTCTTGTATGTCAGATTCTTTCTTTATTTTTTCTACTCCTGGCAAAAAGCTGAATGCACTTGGATACTCTGGTATTATTACGTCTGCTTCTTTGTTTAATTGCTCCAATGCCAATTTCATAGCAAGTGCACTTCCAATGGCGTCACCATCTGGATTTTCATGTACTACTATTGCAATGGTATTTGCTTTTTTTATTTCTTCTAAAATATTATCTAAAGTCATTATTGTTCCTTCCTATATAGACTTTTAGGGACCGCATAATAAAAGTTGTGCTGTCCCTAAAAATATTATTTTTTCTCTTTTATTGCCTTATCTTGTTCACTAATTTGCTTTAAAATATTATCTATTCTTTCTCCATGTTCTATTGAATCATCATATTCAAATACAAGCTCTGGAGTAATTCTTAAATTTACCATTCTAGCAACTTGTGATCTCATAAAGCCTGCAGAGTCTTTTAACCCTTGCATAGTTTTTTCTACACTTTTTGAATTTAACATACTTACATATACTTTCGCATATTTTAAGTCTGGTGTTACCTTTACTCTTGTAACACTTATCATTCCTGTAACATCAGGATTTTTCAATTCATAAGTTATTATTTGGCTTAAGGCTTTCATTAATTCTTCATTAACTCTGCCAAGTCTAGCTTCATTTTTACTCATTTTCTCTAAAATTTCCTTTCTTCGGTTTTAGATTATTTGTTCATTCCATGTTCTTGAGAAATTTGTTGTACTTTTGATTTTTTAGTTCTTTTTATTTCTTCCATTACGAATACTTCTATAATGTCGCCTTCTTTAATATCGTTGTAATTCTCAATTTGAAGACCACATTCGAACCCTTTAGCAACTTCTTTAACGTCATCTTTAAATCTCTTTAATGATGCAAGTTTGCCTTCGTGTATTACAACATCTTCTCTTATTACTCTTACTCCGGCATTTCTTTCAACTTTTCCGTCTTTTACGTATCCACCAGCAATTGTTCCAACATTTGAAACCTTGAATGTTTGTCTTACTTCTACATTTCCTATTACTTTTTCTTCGTAAACTGGGTCTAGTAAGCCGTTCATTGCAGCTTCAACATCTTCTAATGCTTGATAAATTACAGAATATAACTTGATTTCTACTCCTTGTTTTTCTGCAACTTCTTTTGCTGTTGCGTTTGGTCTTACATTAAATCCTATTATTATAGCCTTTGCAGCTTTTGCTAGGTTAACATCAGATTCATTTATAGCTCCTGCATTTGAGTGTATTACTTTTACTGCAACTTCGTTGTCAGATAATTTTTCAAGAGATTGCTTTAATGCTTCTGCTGTACCTTGAACATCTGCTTTTACAATTATGTTTAATTGTTTTAAGTTTTCATGTTCCATTTGCTCGAATAAATTACTTAATGTTACTTTATTGTATGCATTCATAGCATCTTCTCTTGCTTTTCTTTCTCTTCTTTCTATTAAGTGTTTAGCCATTTTTTCGTCTTTAACTTCATAGAAAGTTTCTCCAGCTTCTGGTACTTTTGTAAGTCCCATAATTTCTACTGGTGTAGAAGGGCCAGCACTCTTAACACGTTTTCCTTTATCGTCTTTCATTGCTCTAATTCTACCAATTGATGTTCCAACAACTACTGTATCTCCAACGTCTAAGCTTCCTCTTTGTACTAATACAGATGCGATAGGACCTTTTGCTTTATCTAGTCTTG
>ENA-ORNP01000557-ORNP01000557.1-human-gut-metagenome-genome-assembly--contig:-NODE-557-length-44293-cov-5.617139_pt1 | contig 44293 bp, 33 predicted proteins | sample MGYA00242119_ERZ509030 | MGnify/ENA primary metagenome ERZ509030 (study PRJEB26280, sample SAMEA2338708) | human gut metagenome | biome: human gut; feature: human-associated habitat; material: faeces... | reverse complement strand
TATCAATATAAACTTTTGTTTCTTTTGTTATTTTTATTCCTGGTTTTGGAATTTGTTCTTTTACATATGTCTCGTTTTCATTGATTTCTTCGGTTAAATTATTTATCTCTAGCTCTAATCCTAATTCTTTTAAAATTTCTCTGGCTTCTTTCACTGTTTTATTTCTTATTTCAGCCATTTCTACTTCTTCTTTTTCTCCCTCTTCTGTTTCTTTATCTTGCTTAAGTTCTAGATATGGCAATACTTCTCCTAATATTTGACCTCCTACAGGTGCTGCGACACCTCCTCCTTGGTGTCCCCCTTCTCCTGTTGGGTTATACAAAGTAACTAAAATTACAACTTGTGGGTCAGAAATTGGTGCTACTCCCATAAATGAAGTTACATATTTATTTGTATTAACCCCATCTTCTGATGTTCCTGTTTTACCACCAACTAAATATCCTTGTACCTGTGCATTTCTTCCTGTTCCATCTTCTACTACAGATTGCATCATACTTAACACACTATTTGCTGTTTCTTCTGATATTACTCTATCTCCTTTTTTTACATACATCTCTTCTAATTTACCATCAATTTTTTCGCCAGGACCAACCTCTATAACTTTTGCAGTTTGTGGTTTTTCCTTTGCTGATGTTGATAAAATAATTCCGCTTTTTGTTTTTTCCTCTTCTTCTTCCATTTTTAATAATACTCTGTCTGCTAATGGTTTTATCATTACACATTACCTCCTATATATGATTATTAGCACTCTTTCTTTGTGACTGCTAATAATTTATACCTTTTTTTAGCACTTGTCAAGTATGTTTGCTAATTTTCACATAAAATTCACATTTCTGTTTTTAAGCAAGTTTTCATTATTAATTTTATTAATAATCTCACTTTTTTATAACCAATTTTTATATTTAATAAAGACTAGAATTTGCTCTAGCCTTTATCTTATTTTCTTTTACTTTACCTCATTTTCCAAACAGGAACGTCTTCTAATCAATTTCTTTTGCTGCTTTTATTAGTCCGACAAATACTGGTGCTGGTCTATTTGGTCTTGATTTTAGTTCTGGATGGAATTGAACACCAATAAAAAATGGATGTTTTTTATATTCTACTATTTCTACTAATTCTCCATTTGGTGAAATTCCAGAACATATTAAGCCTGCATTTTCTAGCATTTCTTTATATTCATTGTTATACTCAAAGCGATGTCTATGTCTTTCGAAAATATTTTCTTTCTCATATAATTCTTTTACTTTAGTATTTTCCTTTAATAAACAAGGATATGCACCAAGTCTCATTGTTCCACCTTTTTTCTTAACTTCCTTTTGTTCATCCATTATATGTATAACTGGATTTGTTGTTTTTTCATTAAATTCTGCTGAATTAGCATCTTTTAATCCTAATACATTTCTTGCAAATTCTACAACTGCCATTTGCATACCTAAACATATTCCTAAGAATGGAATTTTATTCTCTCTTGCATATCTAATTGTTTCTATTTTCCCTTCTACTCCTCTATTTCCAAATCCTCCTGGAACTATTATTCCTTGCAATCCTTTTAATTTTTCTTGTGCTGTTTCTTTATTTATTGTTTCACAATCTATTAATTTGATATTAACTTTTACATTATTGGCAAATCCTGCATGATGTAAACTTTCTATTACTGACAAATATGAATCTTCTAGTTGAATATATTTTCCTACTATTCCTATATTTACAGATTCATCTCCTATGTTTCTTATATTATCTATCATTTTTTGCCATTCTGTATTATCTGGAACATATCTATCTAATCTCATATGATTACATACTTCTCTTGCTAATCCTTCTTCTTCAAGCATTAGTGGTACTGCATATAAATTGTCTGCTGTTTTATTTTGTATTACACTACTTTTTCTTACATTACAAAATAGTGCTAGTTTTTCTCTTATTGTGTCTGGAATATCTTGTTCTGTTCTACATACTAAAATATTGGGTTGTATTCCTAAGCTTTGTAATTCTTTTACAGAGTGTTGTGTTGGCTTTGATTTTATTTCATTTGAACCAAATATGTATGGTAATAATGTTACATGTATATATACTACATCTTCTGGATTTTTTTCTAGTCCTACTTGACGGATTGCTTCTATTATTGATAATCCTTCTATATCTCCAACCGTTCCACCAACTTCTGTTATAACTATGTCTGTATCTGTATTTTCAAAACTATATATTCTTTCTTTTATTTCATTTGTTACATGTGGTATTACTTGTACTGTTTTCCCTAAATAGTCTCCTCTTCTTTCTTTTTCAATTACTGTTGAATATACTTTTCCCATTGTTACACTTGAATGTTGTGTTAAGTTTTCATCAATAAATCTTTCATAATGTCCTAAGTCTAAATCTGTTTCTGCTCCATCATCTGTTACGAATACTTCTCCATGTTCATATGGGCTCATTGTTCCTGGATCAACATTTAAATATGGATCAAATTTTTGAATTGTTACTTTATATCCTCTATTTTTTAATAATCTTCCTAGTGATGCAGCTGTTATTCCCTTTCCTAATCCTGATACTACTCCTCCTGTTACAAATACATATTTTGTGTTCATTTATTCTTCCTCCTATATTCCCATTTTTGCCATATAAAATCAAATAAAAAAAATAGATTAAAATAAAAACTGCAAAAGTGGTTTTTTTTTAATCTATTAAAACTATATTTTTATATTATCATACTTTTATAATTTTTTCAAGACAAATTTGATTAATTGCCTCAACTTTCTATAAAAAATCATACAATATATTCTATACTATTATCTGGAAAATACTTTTCCATTTGTTTTTTTAAGTAAACTTCCGCTTCTTTTCTAACATCTTGTTTATATGAATATTTACCTTTTCCTCTACCTGTCATAATTTCAGTATTATATAAATTTATAGCATTTGGAAATGCTTCTTCATTTATTTTTGTGTGTACAAAACTATATGTCATAAATATTATTTCAAAAAATGCTTGTTTTTTTACTTTTTCAGATAATTCACTATTTAATCTTTGAATTAGATTTGTATATAATTCTTTCCAATTTTCTACTAAGATTACTGGTGCAATTAATATTCCAACTTTATATCCTGCTTCTGCTAATTTATTTATAGCTTCTATCCTTCCTTTTAATCTTGACGTTCCAAATTCCACTTTATTTATGATTTCTTCTGGATTCATACTTACTCTTATTGTGATTTTACCATTATGTTTTAATGGCAAAATTGGATCTACCATGTCAAATTTGGTAGGAAGTGTTAATTGTCCTTTTGATGTATCTGCAAAGTTTTCTATTGTCCATACTAAATTATTTGTTATTGTATTTTCTAATATTAAATCACTATTACTTCCTATCTCAAATGTTAGATTTTTTTCACTTTTTTGTGCTGTTTTTATTATTTTTTCAAGCATCTGCTCTCTATTTACAAATAATCTTAAATATGCACATTTATTGTAATTACATACCAAATAGCAATATAAACACATCGCAGTACATCCTGATGAGGTATATGGTACTAAATAATCTGATGTTTTATGGTTTTCTACAAATTTATGTGTTTTTCTTGTTCCTATTATTAGATTTTGTTTTATTTTTGGAAATTCACTATTATTCTTTTTTCTCATTTCTTCTATATTATTATGATTTTCTATAAGGATTTTGGGTACTTCTTTATATTTTTCTAATAGTTCTTTTCCTAATTGATAATTTTCTATTTCTTTTTCATAATATATCGCTTGTGGTTTAAACATAACTTTTTCTCCTTTTTGTTAGTTTAACCTTTATTAAAACATTAATACAAAAAGAGCTTCAAATTGAAGTTCTTTTTAAGTTATTTTATTAAATTATTTTTCTTACAATATGGAACAACTTCATTTTTTAATGTATTTGACAATATATTATTATCCATATCAGTGTCATACCATAAAAATTTTTCTATTTCTTCTGATGTTTTCAAAATTCCTTGAAGTTTTCCGTTATATTTATATACATAGAAATGTATTGGAGTAATTCCATCACTTGTTGCAATTTCATCAAATTCCATTATTAATTCAAATTTTTCTTCATCAAAAATAGCTTCATCACCAAGCTCTTCATGACATTCTCTTATTGCTGCTTGTAATGTTGTTTCGCCATCTTCAACTTTTCCTCCTATCATTTGATAAGTTGGTCTTTTACGAGGCTTATCTATTAATAATTTTTCATTTTCAAAAAACATTGTTCCAACTACTTTCATTTTTCTTACTCCCTTTACTCTGTTCTTAATGCTTCAACTGGATCTCTTTTAGCTGCAAATCTTGCTGGAATTAATCCTGCAATCATTGTTAGTCCTACACTTATTACAACTAATATAATTGCTCCTGCTGTAGGCAATTTAGAAATATTTGATATTCCAACTATTGATTTTATTATCATATTTATTGGAATATTTAACAATAATGTGACAACAATTCCTATTAATCCTGCTACTAATCCTATTATAAGTGTTTCTGCATTAAATACTCTTGAAACATCTTTCTTTGATGCTCCTATGCTTCTCAATATTCCAATTTCTTTTGTTCTCTCTAAAACTGATATATATGTTATAATTCCAATCATTATTGATGATACAACTAGTGAAATACCAACAAATGCAATTAATACATAACTTATTACATTAATTATTGTTGATACAGAACTCATCATAACACCTACAATATCTGTATATGTTATAACATTTTCTTCTTTTCCATCATTTGTTTGTTTATCATTGTATTCACTAATTCTTGTTGTAATCATATCTTTTGATTCAAAATCTTTTGGATATATATTTATTGTTGATGGCTTATTTAAGTCTACTACTCCAAGTGTTGATAAATTTGAATCATAAGTTGCTGTTGAATTTTCTGCATAATTTTTCATAAGCTCTGCTAATTCTGCTTCTGACAATGTTGCCATATACATTCTTTGTTCATCTGTTAATTGTGAATAATCAAATGAACTATTTTGATTTTCTGGGAATTCTATTCCTGTAAATACATTTATGTTTGGATTTTCTTTTTGTTCTTTTACTATTTCTGTTTCATTAATTTTATTTATAACATATTCTTTTAATTCTTTTGTATATCCAATCATTCCTGCACCTGATGATGAAACATTTTCTTCATTTGGTTTTATTATTCCTACTATTGTTATTTCTTCTGCATTATCTACAACATTCTTCATATATTCGTCATCATTTGACATATCTTGCCATGCATTTCCAGATTCCTTATAATAATCTGTATTTAATAATATTTTAAATTTATAATTTAATAAATCATCATATGAATAACTTTCTGATTCACCAACTTCAACTTTTTCTTTATTTTTTATTTTTTCCATTGATTCATTTAGTTCTTTGATATCTTTTATTCCTAAAGAATATAATGTATAATCACTGACTTCATTATTTTCATCAACTATTAAAACAACTTCATTATATTTTGTTGGCCATTTTCCTGCAAGTACGTCATATTGTGATTGTAATAAATTTTGGTTATCTAACATTTCATTCCATACATCAGTTTGAGTCATTGTCATTGAACCTGACATCATTGATGATGTGCTTTGTCTTGATTCCATCATTTCTCCAAATCCTAGTTCGTCAAATACTTTGCTTGGATTTACTTGTTGATATGTTTTATCTTCATTTTGTTTATATATATTTAAGTTTAAATTATACTCATATTGAATAGCATTTATATAATCTTTTATATTTGTATCTCCACTCTCCAAATATTTTTTAAATTCTTCTAAATTATTTGTTTGAAGTTTTGTTGATACTGTTTCTAATATATTATTTACTATTGGTCTTGAATATATTTTATTATCATTATGTTCTTCTTTTTCTCCATTTCCCATCATTGCTTCTAACATACTTGTTACATCTATACTAGCTTCTTGAATTGTTAATGGATATGATGAAAGTGTATCTTCTTCTACTCTATTTATATAACTTTGCATTCCATGTGATAATGATAATATTAATGCAATTCCTATTATTCCTATGCTTCCTGCAAATGATGTTAAAAATGTTCTTCCTTTTTTAGTCATTAAATTATTTAGACTTAATCTTACTGCTGTTGTGAATTTCATTGATGCTTTTCCAGATTTGTCTTTTTTATTTCTAGCTTTCTTCACATCTTCTTCACTAGATTTATAAGGATTTGAGTCATCTATGATTTTTCCATCTAATAATTTTACTATTCTTGATGAATATTTTTTAGCAAGTTCTGGATTATGTGTTACCATTATTATTAATCTATCTTTTGATATTTCTTTTAATATTTCCATTACCTGTACTGATGTTTTTGAATCTAATGCTCCTGTTGGCTCATCAGCAAGTAATATATCTGGATCATTTACTAATGCTCTTGCTATTGCAACTCTTTGCATTTGTCCTCCAGACATTTGATTTGGCTTTTTATTTAGTTGATCTCCTAATCCTACTTTTTGTAATGCTTCTATTGCCTTTTTTTTTCTTTCTGCTTTTCCTACACCTGATATTGTAAGTGCTAATTCAACATTTGCAAGTACTGTTTGATGTGGTATTAAATTATAGCTTTGAAATACAAATCCTACAGAATGATTTCTGTATGTATCCCAGTCTTTATCTTTAAATTCCTTTGTTGATTTTCCATTAATAATCAAGTCTCCTGATGTATATCTATCTAATCCACCAATTATATTTAATAATGTTGTTTTTCCACATCCGCTTTGTCCTAAAATTGAGACAAATTCATTTTCTCTAAACTCTATATCTATTCCTTTTAATGCTTGAACTTCGTTATCTCCTGATAAATAGTTTTTTGTTATATTTTTTAATTGTAACATATCTATATCCTTTCATTTTTTGTATATTTTATATTATTATTGTGAATATCTTGTGAAATTCTTTATGTTATTAAGATTTCATATAATATCTTGATTTTTTTTATAAAAAATGTTATACTTAATAAGTTCGAATTTTGCACATTGAAATTGGAGGTAGGCAAAATGAAACTCTGTATTGTACGTCATCATTTTTTCCTTTGGTTTTTAATTGATAAGCCTGAGCTTTTACCATTTGAAGGTGACTGGAATACGCTTATTGTTTTGGCAAATGAATCTGGTAGAATTTTATCTGATATTACTAAACATGGAAATATCATCCATGTTGAAAAATACGGATTAGAAATTGATTTTAAAACATTTATGAATATCTTAAATGTTCCAAACAGTTCAATTGCCGATTTGGTTAACCATAGTCAAAATTTGATTTTACACTCTGACGACGAATATTCTGTAGCCAAATTTGCAAAAACACACAATTTAGTTTATGGATATGTTTTCAATCCAACTACAAATAATCTTTTTTATTATGTTGTAAACAGAACGTATCCGTTCCAATTTGACCGTGGAGTCTTCATCGACCCAAACAATCCGTTCTAATTTCAAAAGAGGATCCCTTTTTGGGGTCCTCTTATTTTATTTGTTTCTGTCTTTTATATAAATTGCTAATTGTTTCAAAAATTCTGCCTTATCTCCATAATATTCTAATATCTCAACTGCTTCATTTGTTATTTTCTCTAATTCTTTTTTAGCTCCTTCAATTCCAAATACAGATACATATGTACATTTATTGTGTTCTTTATCATTTCCAACTGGTTTTCCAGTTACATCTGGATTACCTTCTTCAGATAAAATATCATCTTTTATTTGAAATGCTAAACCAATTTTATCTGCAAATTTTGATAATCTTTCTATATCATTTTCACTTGCATCTGCTAATATTGCTCCCATTCTTATACTTAGTTTTAATAATTCTCCTGTTTTATTTTCATGTATATATTGAAGCATTTGATGGCTAATTTGTTGTCCTTCAAGTTCTGTATCTAAATATTCTCCTGCAATCATTCTATCTACCGCATTTGAAAATTCTCCAAATATTCTTATTTTATTTTGTGTTGCTGATTTTGCTAAGTCTTTACTCATAACTATATATGCTTGATTAAATAATGAATCTCCTGCAAGTAGTGCTGTTGGGTGATTAAATTGTTTATGATTTGTTGGCTTTCCATGTCTAAAATCATCATTATCTACTTCTGGCAAATCATCATGTATTAATGAAAAATTATGTATCATTTCAATTGCAACTGCATATGGCATTGCTTCTTGATAATTTTCTTTAAACATTTTATATACATCTAATACTAATATTGGTCTTAGTCTTTTTCCACCTGCCATCAAACTATAACTTACTGATTCATTTAATATTTTTTCAGGACATTCTTCTTTTCTTAAATATTTTTCTAATTCTGTATTTATAATTGTTTGATATTTTTTTAGTTGTTCTTTAAATTCCATTTTGGACTTCCTTTAAAATTAATTTTTATTGCTAAAGTATTTACTCTTCACATTGAGTTCATTTTAACACATTATTAGACATTATTCAACATTTATTAGATATATTTTGAACATTAACAAATATGCCAAGCTATCTAAAATAACTTGGCATATTATATTATCTTCCACAATTATTATTTAATTGCATTATATTATTCATATCATTCATACAAAATTTCTTATCTGAAAGCTTATCTTGAACAATTCTTAAAGCTTCACCAAATCTTTGGAAGTGAACAATTTCTCTTTCTCTTAAAAATCTTAATGGATCTATTACATCTGGATTATCTCTACATAAATCTATTAATTTTTCATATGTTGCTCTTGCCTTTTGCTCAGCAGCTAAGTCTTCTTGTAAGTTTGCAATTACATCACCTTTACATGCTAAACATGTTGCATCAAATGGTACACCTGCTGCAGATTGTGGATATATATCTACACCATGATCTGTATAATATGCTCCTAATCCTGCTGCTTCTATTTCTTCAATTGATGCATTTTTTGTTAATTGATGAACTATAGTTCCTACCATTTCTAAATGTGCTAATTCTTCTGTTCCAATATCATTTAAAATAGCTTTTGCATTTTGATCTGGCATACCAAATCTTTGTGATAAATATCTTAAAGATGCTGCAAGTTCTCCATCTGGTCCACCATATTGGCTAATAATTACTTTTGCAAGACGAGGGTCTGCACATTTTATATTTATTGGATATTGTAATACTTTATTATAAGTCCACATAGTTTAGAAATTCCCCCTTTCCCAAGGCCATGGTTCTTCAATCCATCTCCATTTATTACATGGAAATTGAATTGTTAATGGTCCATATACTTTTTGATATTTATCTGTTAATTCTCTATATTCTTTGCAATATTTTCTGTGTAAACAAAGTGCTTTTTGATCATCAACATGTGTGTCTAAATATAATCCAAGCTCTGTTATTGCAAAATTCAAGCTTTTTATTCTTTCCATCATTTCTTCTCTTGTTGCTTGTGATTGATTGCATTCACAATTTTGCATATTATTACAATTTGTCATATTATCTAATACATTCAAACCATCTGCAGACTGCATATTCCAATTCATATTATTTGAATTATTCATCATCCAATTTCTATTATCTTCCATTATTACAGCCCTCCCCAATTTGATTTGTTGTTTCTAAAAATTCATTTGTTCTCATTGATTGACATGGTGTATATGGGCTTACTAATTCTGGAAATATTGTTCCCATTTTTAGTCCAATTTCTGGTCTAAATGTTTTATCCATATATTGCCAAGGAACATAACTTTGAGCTAACATTGGATTATCTGGAAATACACTCATTTCATATTCTTCATCAAATCCACATTCACAACAGTCTACAGGCTCTTGTTGTTCATAACTACAATTTGTAGAACAGTCATTATTACATTTATCTTCAATCATATTTGTAGATGTATTCCATGCTTGATTATTCATGCATGAACATCTTTGATATCTACGCGTAAACATATTTTTCCTCCTCTTAATATAATTAAATCAATTTTTGATTTGTCATATTACATAATATGCAAAAAAAGTAGCCTTGCTACAATAATTTGTCTTATTTAGTTGTTTTGACAAATTTGCTTTGGCTACTTTAAATATTTTATTATAAATGTTGTTCCTTTATTTAATTTTGAATCCACTTGTATATATCCATTATTACTTTCTATTATTGATTTTGATAAAGCTAAACCTATTCCTACACTATCACTTGATGAATTTTTTCCTTTATAAAATCTTTCAAATATGTGTGGTAAATCTTTTGCATCTATTCCTGTTCCATTATCTTCAATTTTTAATTCTGTATACATATTATTTTGATTATAATTTATATAAATTTTTCTATTTTCATATGAATGTTCTATGCAATTTTTTAATATATTTGTTATTGCTTCAACTTGCCATTTTAAATCACATATTGTTTTTATTGAATCATCTCCTGAAACTATTATTTCTATATTTTTCAATTCACTTAACATTGATACATTTTTTACTGCTTCATTTATTATATCTTTTATAAAAACTTCTTTTTTTATAAATTTTATAGAATTACTGTCTATTTTTGATAATTTCAAAATTGATTCCACTAAAAATTTTATATTTATTATTTCTCTTTTTATATCTTTAATAAAATCTTTTTTTATATCTTCTGGCATATTTTCATCACTTAAAATATTGTCTAACATTATTAAAATTGATGTAATTGGTGTCTTTATTTGATGTGATATATCTGATAATGAATCTTTTAATGTTGTTTTATCTTTTTGAGAATTTTCAGCCACTTCTTTTAACATTATCGTTATTTTATATAATTCATTTTTTAATATTGACAATTCATCTTCTGTGTTTTCTTCTATATTTAGTTTGTAATTTCCTCTATTGATTTCTTCTATATATTTTGTTATTTCATTAATTTTTTTACTTTCACTATGATTATATTTGAAGAATATTATTGATAATATTAAAATAAATAATATCAATGTACTTATATCTATAATAATAAATTTTTGAAAATCTGTGTTATTTTCTAATATTACTGAATCTTTATCTAGTTCTATGCCATATTCCCTTAATATCTCATTATTAGTTTTATCACTACTATTTAATATTTCTACAATTTCTCTTTTTTCTATATCAGGATATTTTTCTAAAACATTATCTATAATTCCTACTATTTTTTGATTATAATTATATGTATATGTTTTGTATTGTTTATATATTAAAATCGAAAATATGATTAGAAATATAATAACTACAATACAACTTGTAATACACATTTTCTTTAATTCTATTTTGTTTTTCATTTTATTTCATTCCTTTTCAAAACTTAGATGTTATTAACAATTTATTAATCTACTTCACTATCAATTCTATATCCAATTCCTTTAATTGTAATTATAATATCTGTTTTAATTTTTTCTCTTATCCTTTTTAAATATACTGTTACAGTATTATCATTTACATCATTTCCTGTCCATTCCCATATTTTGTCTATTATTTCACTTCTTTTTACTACTTTATTTAAATTTAAGAATAATAAATTCAATATTTTCAATTCTAAGTTTGTAAGTTCTACATTTTCATTATCTCTATATACAACCATTTTGTCCATATCAAATTTTATATTTTGGACTTGTATTATTGTGTTTTTCTTGTTTCTTAATATTATTCTATTTATTCTTGCCATCAATTCTTTTATTGAAAATGGTTTTGTAATATAATCTTCTGCACCTAACTCTAATCCTTTTACAATATTGTCTTCTTCATCTTTTGCTGTTAAAAAAATTGAAGATATATTCTTTTCTTTTATATTATTTCTATATAAATCAAATCCATTTCCATCTGGTAATGATACATCTAATATTGCAAAATCTATTTTCTCTGTTGATATTATTTTTAATGTATCTTTTACATTTAATGTATGTATTACTTGATATTTATTTTGTTCTAAAGAGTATATTAATCCTTTAGCTAATATCTCATTATCCTCTACTAATAATATTTTCATATATTCTCACTCCATATATATTTTATCATAAAAAGAGGACTTTGTAAGCCCCCTTTTTATACATTTTCATTTCTAATAGTTTCAATTGTGTTTTGTTTATTAATTTTATAAATTGAATATCTCATAATAATAAATATAAATATGAATACAAAAACTGCAGAAATTAAAATTGCATTTGTAGGTATATACATACCTTTTTGAATTTTTACTGAAAATGCTTTATATATTGCAAATGTTCCAAATAATCCCATAATTGTTCCTATAATCCATGCTTTAGTTCCATAAAATATAGTTTCTAAATTTATCATTCTATCAAATTCTTTTGATGTCATTCCTATTGATTTCAACATTGCAAACTCTTTTTGTCTTAATTCCATATTTGATGTAATTGTATTAAAAATATTTGTAATTCCTATTAATGTTATTACTGTTATAAATCCATATAAGAATATTTTTGTTACTAATACCATTGCACTTTCTTCTTTGGCAGATGCATCAATATTATAAATTCTAATATCTAAATGTAAAGCATCTATATCTTTCTCTAGTTGGTCTGGATTATTTGATTGTATTGTTACTGTATTATATACTGGCTTTTCCTCATTTTCTAATTGTGATATATCTAAAATTAAATATCCACCTTCATAATAACTTCTATCAATTCCATCTGGTTTAATTGTTGAAATTGCACCAACTTCTACTGAACGTTGTTTATCATTGTAATCTTTTCCTTCTATTATATCTCCAACATTGTATTTATATTTTCTTCCATTTTTTACTTGACCATCTTCTATCCAACTTACTTCGTCACACAATATTCCTTTATCTTTTACTTTATCATATTTAGCACCAATTTTACTTACATATCTTTTAAATGAATCACTATCTAATGCCATAATTTGTAATGCTGAATATTTCTCCCCTGTCTCTATGAATTCTTCATTTTCTTCATCATAATATCCTTCTTCTGACAATGTACCAGAAGCTAAATTAATTTTATCAATATCTTTTATTTTTATAACTCCATTATTTGAATTATACAATATTGAATATTTTTCTATATTATCTAATGAAATTATTCTATCTATTTCTTCATTTGATACTTTTCCAACATTTAATTGTATATTATAATCATAGTCTTTATAATATTTTTGTGATTCTTGGAACATATTAGTTATAAATGCATTCATTGTGATAAATACAAATATGCTTACCGCAATTGATACAACTGTTGTTCTATATTTTTTCTTACTTCTTTTTAAGTTTTTATATGCTAATTCTCCACCAGTTTTAAATAATTTTGATATAATCTTTGGTACTTTTAATTTTTTTGAATTTAGTTTTATATCTTTAGAACCTCTTAATCCTTCTATTGGACTTACTCTACTTGCTTTTATAGCAGATGTTATTGATGATAAATATATTGTTACAAATCCTAATACTGCTGATAAAATAATTGGTAATATTGATATTTTAAATACTAATCCATCAACATGTTGTAATAAATAATCACCTAAAAGTGAATTTACTATTTGTATTAATACAAATACTGCAAAAAATCCTGATAGTATTCCTAAAGGTATTCCTATTAATCCTAATATTAATCCTTCTTGTATTACATTTTTTCTTATTTGTCTTTTGGTTGCTCCAACACTTGCAAGCATTGAATACATTTTTATTTTTTCTGTTATTGATATTGCAAATGAATTTCTTATACAAAATATACTTGTAAATAATATTATTACTATTACTACTCCAATTACTGAATATAACATAGTAACTGTTGAATCTGAAAATGCAAATGCTTCCCATCTTAATAATTCTTTATTTAAAGTATAATCATATTTGGTCTCAGTATCATTTTTTGACAAACTTTCATAACTTTGAATTCCTAGTATTTGAGGTATTGTCTCTTTATAATTTTTTGGTGATTTTAAACTTATATATAAATCAGATCTTCCTGTACTTATTCCTGTTGTAATTACAGTATATCCTGGCTCTGAATATTTTTCAAAACTTGTATCTGGTCTTTCTATGATTCCTACTATTTTAAATGAATAATTTGTTGAATTTATTATCTCTTCTGCATCATATATATTATCATATTCTTTTTCATTAACTCCTGGTTTTATACTTCTTGTTCCAACATTTAAATTGATTGTGTCTCCTATTTTGTATTCTATTTTTCCATTTGCCATTATCGTTTTACTAATTACTACTTCATTATTATTAACTGGAAATCTACCTTCTATTAATTCAAAATGCAAATCCTTAAATGAACTTTCATTCATAGAAATTAATCTTGCATAAGGTTTATACTCATTTTGACTTCCTTGTAAAATTGAATATCCACATATTTTTATTGCAAATGTATCTTTTACATCTCTATTATTTTGTATATCTTTTATTTCTTCATCACTAACATTTTCTAACTTCAAATGCCAATATCCTGATTGATTTTTTGCATTTTCTACTAATGTTGCTTGAAAACTCATTCCCATACTTGCAACAGCACATATTAATGCTACTGATAATATTATTCCTATTATTGTACTTATTGTTCTTTTTTTATTTAATTTTAAATTTCTGATAGATAAACTTGTAAGAATGTTCATTTATTACACCTCCTCAACAATTTTTCCATCTTCAATTTTTATAATTCTATCTGCAACTTTTGCTATTTCTAAATTGTGTGTTATCATTATTATTGTTTGTTTATAATCTTTATTTGATTTTTTTAATAATGCTACAATTTCATCACTTGCTTTAGAATCCAAATTTCCTGTTGGCTCATCTGCTAATATAATTGCTGGATTTGTTATCATTGCTCTTCCTATTGATGTTCTTTGTTGTTGACCTCCTGATAATTCATTAGGTAAATGTGTTCTTCTTTCTTCTAATCCTAATACTTTTATTAATTCATCAAGCCTTTGTTTATCTATATTTTTGTTATCTAATTTTAATGGTAATGTGATATTTTCTTCTACATTTAATATTGGTATTAAATTATAAAATTGATATATTAATCCAACTTGTCTTCTTCTAAATATTGCTAGTTCATCATCATTAAATTTATAAATATCTTTTCCGTCTATAAATACTTTTCCACTTGTTGGTCTATCAACTCCTCCTATTAAATGTAATAGTGTTGATTTTCCACTTCCTGATGCTCCTACTATTGCTACAAATTCACCTTTATTTACAGTAAATGATACATTATTTAATGCTGTTACTTTATTTTCTCCTTTTCCATATTGCTTACATAAGTTTTCAACTTTTAATATTTCCATTTAATTTCCTCGTACAATGAAATGCTACATTATACGAACTCCTTTCTTTTTATTTTTCTAGTTGTATTATACAATGTTATAAGTGACTATTAAATGACATTAAAAAAGATTTAAGAAATTCTTCTTAAATCTATCTATTCTCATTAAATCTTTTTGCTCATCTTTGTTCCAATATTTTCAATAAAAAATTCCATGGTCCTGTTTTATCTGTTAATCCATCATAATTATTATTAATTCTTTCTAATACTTCCTCTTTAGTAAAAAATTTTATTTCTGCAACTTCCTCTTCTTGTAATTTAACTTTTGATATGTCTATATTTTTTGTAATCAAATAACATTCATTAAATTGATTATTAGTAATCTTTCCTTTTGTTGTTTTTGAACATGATCCAACTAAATATTTTATATCCTTATCACATATATCTATTCCAAGCTCTTCCTTACATTCTCTTATTAATGCTTGTCTACCAAATTCTCCTGAATCAACATGTCCTCCAACTGTTACATCCCATAAATTAGGCCATAATTTTTTGTTTGCACTTCTTTTTTGAAGTAATATATTTGAATCTTTATCTATAACAAATGCATATACACATCTATGCCACAAACCTTTTTTATGACACTCTTCTCTTGTTTCTATTATTCCTGTAAATTCTCCTCTTTCATTTAAAACATCTAATTTTTCTTTTTTCATATATTCTGTAACTTCTTTTTCTAATCTTGTCCCGATTTCATCTAAATGTTCATATAAATATCCACATAAATTAGTTCTAAAAATTGCAAAATTTAATAATTCTGTTTGTTCATAATTTTCATTATATTGCTTATATCCATATAAGCTTCCCACAATTTGTATTAAATAAATATATGCACAATATTTTAAATCAAATTCATTTAATTCTACATATTTTGAAATTTCATTAACATATTCTACAAATGTATCTATATTCATCTCTCCATTTTTTACATCTTTATCAATATATGTATATGATCTTATTATTTCCCACATTATTGGTAATCTCTTAGCAGATTCAAAATCAATTACTGATGTTTCTTTTTCATTATTATATATCAATTGTTGAACACTATAATCTCCATGACTATTCATTATTGACATTTTTGAAATAATTGAAAAATCAAATTTTTCTTTTAGTTTTTTAGCAATTTCAATTTTATCTTCTAAATCTTTTAAGAAAACTTCTTTATATTTATTATCATTTTTTATTGATTTCTTAAAGTCTTCCATTTGAATTATTTTATTTTCTAAACTTTCTTTTGAAAACCATTTTTCAATTATGTTTTCATCATCAAGTTTTTTATATTTTTGAAGCTCTTTTATTATTCTTCCAAGTATTGTTGCACTTTCTATCACTTTATCATGATTACCTGTATTATTCTCAATTGTATATCCATCAATAAATTTTTGGAGTATTATTATTTCATTTTCATATTTTATATAAAATTCATTTGATTTTGTTTTTATGTATTGAGGAACATTTATTTTTCTGCACTTTAAAAAGTTAATTATTTGTATCTCTTTTACTATAGACTCTTCTTTTCTGCTTTCATCAAACTCTTTTAATATATATTTTTGTTCATCTTCAGCAAAAATTATATATATATTTGCTGTTCCTTTTTCTATTTTTTCAATTTTCTTTGCAATTATCTGATATTCTTCTTGTAATATATTTTTTATTTTCTCTTCATTTAATTTTGATTTATATATTGACATTTCTTTTCTCCTATCACAACTCTACTTTTCAATTTTCGTAAACTTTTTCCTTATACATTTTTCTCTTTCTTTTCAATTTTATTATTAATTTCTTTTATAGTATTTAAATACTCTTCCTCAACAGGACTTATAGTTTTTACTTGATATTTTCTATATTCTGCTTTGGCTTTTTGAATAGCTTTTTTATGACTAATACTTCCTGAACCATTTAACATTTTTTCACCTGTAGATGAAAGTATCATATCCAATTGTTTTATATAATCTTTCATATACATTGGATTATGCCTTATTGCTTGTATTTCTGCAAAATCAAAATATCCTGATACTAAATTATTTAAAATTTTTAGTTCTTCTTCATTTAAATAGTTTTTAGCAATTACAACATCTTGTAATACTGGAATATCTCCTTTAAATGTTGTTAATCCCATAAATGGCTTTTCTGAATCTGCTCTTTCATATATTACTTCAGAAGCAGTATGTCCATGAGTTGCATAAGTAATTTATTTTGAACAATTTTAAAAAATTCAATTGTTTTTTCATCTTTTGGATCATAATCTATTGCAGTTGAATATAAATCTAACACTTGTCTATACATTACTTTTTCTGATGATCTAATATCTTTAATTCTTGCAAGTAATTCTTTCCAATAATTACCTCCTCCATTTCCTTTTAGTCTTTCATCATCCATGGTAAAGCCTTTAATCATATATTCTTTAATTATTTTATTAGCCCAAGTTCTAAACTTAATTGCTTTTTTGGAATTAACTCTAAATCCTATAGAAATAATCATATCAAGATTATAATACTTAGTATTATAGATTTGTTTATCATCATTACCCACATGTGCAATTTTTGCACATGTGCTGTTCTCATCTAATTCTTCATCTTTATATATATTATTAATATGTCTAACAATCCCACTTCTATCAATATTAAAAAGTGATGCTAATGCTTCCGTATTTAGCCATACATCTTCGTTTTCTAATAATACTTCTACTTTTGTATTTCCATTTTCATCATTATAAAATAAAATATTTTTTTCATTTCCGATTATTAATTTATCTTTCAAAACTGTACCTCCTTAAAGGCTATATAAATTTTCATCTCATCCTTCATTTTTACGAACATTTGTATTGTATCATATATATACTAAAAATTCAATATTTTTATAAAAATTATTACGATATACAAAAAAACTAGCATTATAAAATGCTAGCTTTTTTGCGTCAACTTATTAAAAAAATTTCGTTGACAAATCGTTGACAAATTGACAATTTATATAAATTATGTCAAGCAACAGTTTTTTGTAACCATTGTCATTACTGATTTTTACCACAGCAATTCTTATATTTCTTCCCACTTCCACAAGGACATGGATCATTACGTCCAACTTTAGGACCATCATTAACAACTGGTTTGTGTTCTTCAACTTTCATTTTTTCACCATTATCCAAGCTATTTAATGCTTGTAAAGCTGCACCAGTTATTTTAGCTGTTTCCTCACGTTTTACTTCATCTTGTTTACGAAGATTCATCATCATTTGAACAACATCATGTTTGATATCTAATACCATTTCATCAAACATATCCATACCCTCTATTCTATATTTTACAACAGGATCTTGTTGTCCATAAGCTCTTAAACCAATACCATCTTTTAACTCATCCATTGCATCAATATGATCCATCCATTTTTGATCAACTACTTTAAGCATTACAACTCTTTCTAGTTCTCTCAATTCTTCTGAACCAATTTCTGCTTCTTTCTTGTCATATTCTGATAATGCAACTTCTTGTAATTTTTCTATTATTTTGTTTGAATCTTTTGCATTTTCCTTTACGAAATCACTAATATCTACACCAAATATATTTTTTATATTTGTATTTAATGCTTCTTGATTTACATCATTATCACCTGCAAATTGTGAAATTACAACTTCTTCTGCTAAAGATTTTATCATATTTAAAATGTTATCTTTTAAGTTTTCACCATCAAGAACTTGTCTTCTTTGTTTATATATGATTTCTCTTTGTGCATTCATTACATCATCATATTTTAATACATTCTTTCTGATACTGAAGTTTCTTCCTTCAACTTTCTTTTGAGCTGATTCTACTGCATTACTGATGATTTTGTTTTCGATTGGAATACTTTCATCCATTCCTACTGCATTATATACTTTTGTAATCATGTCTCCACCAAAGATTTTCATTAAGTCATCATCTAATCCTATATAGAATTTTGACTCTCCTGGATCTCCTTGACGTCCACTACGTCCTCTTAACTGATTATCAATTCTTCTTGATTCATGTCTTTCTGTTCCTATTATTTTTAGACCACCTACTGCTAGAACTTTTTCTTTTTCTTCTTTGATTTCTTCATCATATTTCTTTTCTAACTCATTGAATTTTTCTCTAGCTCTTAATATTTCTTGGTCATCTGTTTCATAATATGTATTTGATTCTTCAATTAAGTTTTCTGGAATTTTATTTTTTCTCATTTCTTGTTTTGCAAGATATTCACTATTTCCTCCAAGCATAATATCAGTACCACGCCCTGCCATGTTTGTTGCAATTGTTACTGCTCCAAATTTTCCTGCTTGTGCTATTATTTCGGCTTCTTTTTCATGATATTTTGCGTTTAATACTTCATGCTTAATTCCTTCTTTTTTCAATATATTGCTTAATTTTTCAGATTTTTCTATTGAAACTGTACCAATTAATACTGGTTGTCCTTTTTCATGACTTTCTTTTACACTTTGTACTATTGCATTAAATTTTGCTTTTTCATTTTTATAAATTGCATCATTTAAATCTTTTCTTATCATTGGCTTATTTGTTGGAATTGAAATTACATCCAAATTATAGATTTCTTCAAACTCTGCCTCTTCTGTCATTGCAGTACCTGTCATACCTGACAATTTATCATACATTCTAAAATAGTTTTGAAATGTGATTGTTGCAAGTGTTTTTGACTCATCTGCAATTTTTACACCTTCTTTTGCTTCAATTGCTTGATGTAATCCATTATTATATCTTCTTCCATACATAATACGTCCTGTAAATTCATCAACAATTAAAACTTCTCCATCTTTTACGATATAATCAATATCTTTTTTCATTACTCCATGTGCTCTTAATGCTTGATTTACATGGTGAACAAGTGTTGAATTTTCTATATCATTAAAGTTCTCTAAATGGAATGCTTCTTCTGCTTTCTTAATTCCCTTTTGTGTTAATGATGCAGATTTTGCTTTTAAATCAACTATATAATCATAATTTTCATTATCTTCTGCTTGTGCTTCATCTTTTACATCTTCTTCTACAATTACTTTTGGTGTTAATCTTTTTACAAAATCATTTGCTTTTTTATATAAATCTGATGATTGATTTGCTCTTCCTGAAATGATAAGTGGTGTTCTTGCTTCATCTATTAATATACTATCAATCTCATCTACGATAGCATATGCTAAATCTCTTTGAACTAATTGTTCTTTATATATAACCATGTTATCTCTTAGATAATCAAATCCGAATTCATTGTTTGTACCATATGTAATATCACAAGCATAAGCTTTTTGCTTTGCTTTTGGATCCATTCCTGCAATAACTAATCCAACAGATAGTCCCATGAATTTATATAGTTTTCCCATCCATTCACTATCTCTTTTAGCTAAATAATCATTTACTGTTATTACATGAACTCCTCTTCCTGTTAGTGCATTTAAATATACTGGTAATGTTGCAACAAGTGTTTTTCCTTCACCTGTTTTCATTTCAGCAATTCTACCTTGATGTAAAATAATACCACCTATTAATTGTACATCAAAATGTCTCATTCCTAATACTCTTTTTGATGCTTCTCTTACTACTGCAAAGGCTTCTGGTAATATATCATCTAATGTTTTTCCATTATCTAATTGTTCTTTAAATTCATTTGTTTTATTTTTTAGTTCTTCGTCTGTTAATTTTGATATTTCCTCTTCTAATGAATTTATTTTGTCAACTATTGGCATAATTCTCTTTACTTCTTTTTCACTATAGCTCTTAAATATTTTATTAAAAATGCTCATTCTTTTATCAATTCCTTTCAGTTTTTAACTTTTATAATATTACCACGAATTATTTTATTTTTCAACCCTTTTGATGTTCTAAGTTTTTTTTTTTTTCATATTCTTTATTGGAGGTTTTTAAATTGAAAACTAACAAACTATTTATTTTATTTTTAATTTTGGTATTTCTTCTTTCTGGAATTGTTTATGCTGATGATATAGATTTGGAAATAGATTCTTCTATTGAAACTATTTCTCCTCAAGATACAATTCCTTCTATAAATTCAAGAGCTGCTATTGTTTATGATAGAAATTCTGGAATGATTTTATATGGAAAAAATGAAAATGAGAAAAGAAAGATGGCTTCTACAACAAAAATTCTAACAGCAATCATTACTATCGAAAATTCGACTTTAAGTGATATTGTAACAATCTCTTCTAAGTCTGCTGGAACAGGTGGTTCTCGTCTAGGTCTTCATAAAGATGATAAAATTTCAGTTGCTGATTTACTTTATGGTTTAATGCTATGTTCTGGTAATGATGCAGCAGTTGCACTTGCTGAACACATTAGTGGAAGTGTTGAAAATTTTGCTATATTAATGAATCAAAAAGCTTGCGAAATTGGTTTAAATTCAAGTCATTTTGTTACTCCTCATGGTCTTGATAATGAAGAACATTATACTACTGCTTATGAATTAGCTCTTTTAACTAATTATGCTTTAAAAAATGATATTTTTAGAAAATATGTTGGCACAAAGTCTCAAACTATTACAATAAATACTTATTCTAAAACATTAAATAATACAAATGAATTGCTTGGATACTTAGATGGGGTTTATGGTGTAAAAACAGGATTTACGAATGGCGCTAATCGTTGCCTAGTTACTGCTGTAAAAAGAAATAATATGGATTTAATATGTATTGTACTTGGTGCTGATACAAAAAAGGATAGAACTCGTGATAGTATTGAACTTATTGAATATGCTTTTAAAACTTTTTTTCCTTATAATATTAAAGAGAAAATCGAAAATGAATTCCAGAACTGGATTTTGTGTAATTCAAATAGTTTTTATGTTTCGAAAGGCTCTTCAAATGATATTTCTCCATATTTAGAAAATTTAAATTATGAATATTTACCTTTATCTAGTAATCAAATTCAAAATTTAAGCATATATATATATTGTAATTATAATTTAATAGCTCCATTAGGAAAAGATTCTTCTATTGGAACTTTAGCTGTTAATATAGATGACAAGAATATTATTACATTAAATATAAAGAATGGAAACTCTATTTCTAAAATGACTTATAAAGATTTTTTTAAAAATCTTATTAAAAATTATCCTTATTGCCTAGAATCTATTATTTTTAATAAATAAAATTTTATTGAAACAAGAAGGACTAAAACAAGAAAATATTATAGATAGCGGTATTTGTAGTGTTTGTAATTCAGATCTAATTCATTCATATAGAGTTGAAAAACAAGGATATGGACTAGCTACTGCATTAATAAAAATAAATGATAAGGGTTTATAGGTAAATCCAATTCAAAAACCTAAATATATGAAAAAGGTAAATGAACGATGATAATACCCAAAAAATTAAAAAAAGGTGATACAATAGGAGTCGTGGCACCATCAAATCCAATAATTGGAGAAAATATGGAAGAACTAGAAAAAGCTAAAAAGATTCTCGAAAGAGATGGATATAAAGTCGTTTTTTCAAAAAATATCTTTTCAAATGCAAATGAATATAGTGCAACAGCAAAAGAAAAAGCAGATGATATAAATGAAATGTTTGCAAATAAAGACATAGATATGATATGGTGTGCCAAAGGCGGAGAAAATTCAAATAGTGTATTTGATTATTTAGATTTTGAAATAATTAAAAATAATCCTAAAATAATCGCAGGTTTTAGTGACATTACTTCAATAATTAATGTGATTGCAAATAAAACTGGGTTAGTTACATTTAGTGCAACTAATTTTAAAACTGTTGCAACAGATGAAACAGATTATAGCTATAAACAAGCAATTGCAAGATTTTCTGGCGAAAATGCAACCTTTGATGTTGCAAAAAAAGATTGTTATAAAACTATAAAAGAAGGGACAGCAGAAGGAGAACTAATAGGCGGAAATCTTACTTTAACAACAGGTTTAGTAGCAGGGAAATATAAAATTAATTTTAAAAATAAAATATTATTTTTAGAAGAATTAGGATATGAATCAGATCCATCAGTAGTTAGTAGAAATTTATATTTTATGAAACAAAACGGTGTGTTTGATGAAATAAATGGATTATGGATTGGAAATTATGAACATATAAGTGAAATATCACTAGAAAAAATCGTAACAGATGTAATAGGAAATGAATATAATTTTCCAATTATTAAATCAAATAATTTTGGACATAATGAAACCAAAATAGCAATCCCAATAGGAGTTAAAGCAAAAATAGATACAAATAAACAAATAAAAATAGAATTATTAGAGAAATGTGTTAAATAAAAGGATGGAACAAAAATGTTTGAAAATTGGGAAGAATTAGAAGAATCAATTAAAAAGTGCAATAAATGTAAATTATATTCAACAAGACAAAATATTGTTTTTGGTGTAGGAAACAAAAATGCCAGATTAATGTTTATAGGTGAAGGACCAGGAGCAGACGAAGATAGGTTAGGAGAACCATTTGTTGGAAGAGCTGGACAACTTATGAATAAAGCTTTTCAAATGTTAGGAATTAAAAGGGAAGAAGTATATATAGCTAATATTGTAAAATGCAGACCACCAAATAACAGAAATCCAGAAGAAGACGAATGTGAAGCTTGTATGAATTACTTAAGAAACCAAGTAATATTAGTAAAACCAGAAATAATTGTATTATTAGGAAGTGTGGCATTAAAACATATTTTAGGAAAAGAATATGGAATTACAGCTTCAAGAGGAAAATGGATAGAGAAAAAGGGCATAAAATATATGCCAACCTGGCACCCAGCAGCATTACTTAGAGATGAAGGTAAAAAAATTGATTTTATAAAAGACTTACAATTAGTAGAAAGAGAATTAAACAAGTAAGTCAGTATGATTGACGAGTAAAAGCTAATAAGATAAAATTAACAAAATATAATTTTTAGAGTAATATTAATCATTTTAATGATATTAAAACTTTTAATTAGGTTTGAAAATTATAATCAAAGTCAACATACATTGAAAGGAATGGAAAAATTGAAAGAAATAGAAGAAAAAGCTAAATACTGCCTTCATTGTAAAACAAAACCATGTTCAATAAAAGGTTGCCCATTACATAATAATATACCAGAATTTATTCAGGAAGTTAAAGAAAAAAATTATCAAAAAGCATATGAAATTTTAAGTGAAACAACAGTACTTCCTGGTGTATGTGGAAGAATATGTCCACATCAAAAACAATGTCAAGGTTCATGTGTAAGAGGAATAAAAGGAGAACCTGTTTCAATAGGAGAACTAGAGGCATTTGTATTTGATAATGTAGTAAAAGATGAAACAGCTTTAAAAAAAGTATGGGAAGCAGAATTGCAAAATAAAAAGAACAAAAAAGTAGCTGTAATAGGAGGAGGACCATCGGGTCTAACAGCTGCAGCATTTTTAGCTAAAAATGGGATAGAAGTAACAATATATGAAAAATATAATTATTTAGGTGGTTTATTAGTACATGGAATACCAGAATTTAGACTAGGCAAAGATATAGTGCAAAAAACTGTAGAAAATATATTGAATCTAGGAATTAAAGTTAAATACAATAGTGAATTAGGAAAAGATATTTTAATACAAGAATTAGAAAAAGAATATGACAAAATTTTTCTTGCATTTGGCGCAAATTGTTCTTCAAAAATGGGCGTAGAAGGAGAAAATTTAACTGGAGTATATGGCGCAAACGAATTACTAGAATATAATAGCCATCCAGATTATAAAGAAAAAACAGTGATTGTTGTAGGTGGCGGAAATGTAGCAATGGACTGCGCAAGAACAATTAAAAAACTTGGAGCTAAAGAAGTAAAAGTTGTTTATAGAAGAGCAAGAGAGCAGATGCCAGCTGAAGACAAAGAAATTGAATCAGCAATAAATGAAAAAATAGAATTTTTATTTCAAAATAACATTGTGAAAATAATTGGAAATGAAAAAGTAGAAAAAGTTGAACTAATAAAAACTAAATTAGTTCAAAAAGAAGGTGAAAACAGATTATCACCTGTAAATATTGAAGAAAGTAATTATATAATAAATGCAGATTATATTATTATGGCATTAGGCTCAAATCCAGATAAAATTGTAAACACATTAGGATTAGAATTAGATAAATGGAATAATATAAAAATCAATGAAAATTATCAAACATCAAAAGAAAATATATATGCAGCAGGAGATTTGGCAGGAGTAAGAGGAACAGTAGCTTGGGCAGCATTTTCTGGAAGAGAAGCAGCAAAAGCAATTATAAAAGATTTAAATTAAAAATTATAATATAAATTTTATAATATAAACACGTAGAAACTGAGATATGTTTTGAAGATACCACACTAAAAGTGGACAATTCATTTGCATATCTCAGTTTAATATTATTAATCTATATATTCATTTAAAGGTTTAATTCTAAAATTTAATTCACCAAATTCACAAGTTGGAACATAACCAGCTTTAGAATTAATAACATCAGGAATTCTATTAACGACAGAAGCACAAGTTAACTCAACAGTAGCAGGTTTATTTACAATTATTGTTGTATCTGGTTCACCAATTATAGACCATTCGTTTTTATCAAATTCATCTGGAGCATATACTTTACCAATACACTCGCTTTCAATTGTAATACCTTCTTCTGTTTCTGTAGTAACAACAGCACTCATACCAGTTGCATCACCAGCTTTTACAGTCATTCCTAATGTAGAAGAATATAAATCTTCTTTATAAGTTTGAGGTACACATTTTTGAGTTTGAGATTTAACAGTTAACCCTAATTTTTCACATAACCAACCATTTACATTCCACATATAAGAAGGTAAATATTCACCACTCTCAATAATTTTTTGTCTTTCTTCATTACTTATTTTATCAACAGAAGCTACTTCTTTATCAAAATCTTCTAAGCTAAGGCCAGCTCCATGTGCTTTTGCAAGGGCAATACCGTATTCTTCAACATTATAACTTGAGCTACCTTTTATTTTTGTGATTTTTTGTGTAGAACCTGCAATTGAAGAAATTAATTGACCCCAGTAAATATCCTGATAACCACTACCTGTAATAGTACAGTTATTTTTCTTTGCTAATTCATTTATTTTGTTTGTCAATGTAGGGTTAGAATTCTCTGGGTAAAAAGCTTCTTCACAAGTAGTTATTGCATTAATACCTAATTCAGCACATAGCAATAAAGGGGTTTCTAAATCTTTTAATAAACTCATTGTTGTAACAATTGCTATATCTGGTTTAACTTCTTGTAACATTTCTCTTGCATTTTCAGCAGATACAACTTTTACTCCTTTATTTTCTGTCCCTAAAATTTCACCAATGTCTTTGCCAATAACATTTGGATTTACATCAACAGCACCTACAATTTCTCCACCTTTTTCGTATACATATCTCATTGTATACAAACTCATTTTGCCTACTCCATATTGTACAACTTTAACTTTTCTCTCCATAGAAAGACCTCCATTTCTGCCAATCTGGCTATAACAAAATTTCCATTAAGTATACATTTTTTGTTAGCCATATTTTATCAATAGTATGTCCAATTTTCAAGAATTTATATTAATTATTTTTAAAATTAATTTGTAAAATTTTTATGAAAAATTAAATAAACTACTAATTATAGTGTATAATAAGAAAGAATAAAAAGGAGGAATTCTAATGGAATATAAAGAAAATGAGATCAAACAAGGAATCAAATTTCATACAATAAATACAGATAAATTTAAAACAAATTTAATGGCAATATTTTTAACTACAAAATTGACAAGAGAAAATGTAACTAAAAATGCACTGATATCATTATTATTAAAACGTGGTAGCAAAAATATGAAAGACCAAGAAAAAATAAGCAAAAAAATGGAAGAGTTATATGGAGCAATATTTGATTGTGGGCTTGACAAAACAGGAGATAATCAAGTTATAAAATTATATATAGAAACAATCAATGACAAATATTTACCACAATCAGAAGGTGATTTATTAAAAACAACAATGGAAAATTTACTAGAAATTGCATTTGCACCATATATAGAAAATGGAGAATTTTTACCAGAATATGTAGAACAAGAAAAAAACACAATAAGACAATTAATAGGCATTAAAAAAGATAACAAGGCAAGATATGCTCAGACAAGATGTATTGAAGAAATGTATAAAAATCAGCCATACAGCTTATTTAAATATGGATATGAAGAAGATTTAGAAAAAATAAATGGAAAGAATTTATATGAGTATTATAAAGAACTATTACAAACTTGCAAAATTGATATATTTTTATCAGGAATTTTAAATGGAAAAGAATATGAAATAATAAAAAACAATGAAAACATACAGAAATTAGAAGGAAGAGAGCCAGTATATATAAAACCAAAAGTAGTGCAAGTAAACTTAAGCGAAGCAGAAAAAATCGTTACAGAAAATTTAGATGTAGCACAAGGAAAGTTAGTATTAGGTTTAGATATTGATATAAAAAATGCTGATCAAAAATATGACGTGCTAATGTATAATAGCATATTAGGAGGAACAGCAACATCAAAATTATTCCAAAACGTAAGAGAAAAGGCGCATTTGGCATATGTAGCATCATCTAATTATTTTAGATTTAAAAACAATATTATAATAAATTGTGGAATAGAAATATCGAATTTTGAAAAAGCATTAAAAATTGTAAAAGAACAAATAGAAGATATGAAAACAGGAAAATTTACAGAAGAAGACTTAGAAAACTGTAAAAAAGTTGTAAAATCAACAATTGAAGCAATAAAAGATGAGCAAGACACAGGAATTACTTATTATTTTTCACAAGAATTATCAGAAGAAAAAACAACTCCAGAAGAGTATTTAAATAGAATTGAAAAAATAACAAAAGAAAATGTTATAGATATTGCAAATAAAGTAAGCATAAATACAATATATTTTTTGAAAAAATAAAATAACAAGGGTTTATAGGTAAATCCCGTAAAAGCCTAAATATAATATAAGGAGTTTGTATAATACCATTTTATTATACAAAATAAGACAATGAAAATAATTGAAAATTCAAATGTAAAAGAAAAATTATATATTGAAAAAATGGAAAATGGATTAACAGTTATGTTTGTTCCAAAACCAGGAATCCAAAAAAAGTATATGATTTGGGGAACAAATTATGGATCAAATGATAATAAATTTATTGTACCAGGAGAAACTGAAGAAACAGAAGTTCCAAATGGTGTAGCACATTTTTTAGAACACAAATTGTTTGAACAACCAAATGGAACAAATAGTTTAGATACATTAACAGCACTTGGAGTAAATGCAAATGCTTTTACAACAAATGATCACACAGCATATTTATTTGAATGCACAAACAACTTTTATCCTGCAATGGACGAATTAATGGATTATGTACAACATCCATATTTTACAGATGAAAATGTTGAAAAAGAAAAAGGAATAATTGGACAAGAAATAAAAATGTATGATGATTATCCAGATTGGAAAGTATATTTAAATGCATTAAAAATAATGTACCATAAAAACCCAATAAAAATAGATGTAGCAGGAACTGTAGAAACAATAAGCCATATTGATAAAGAAATCTTATATAAATGTTATAAAACATTTTATCATCCATCAAATATGATAATGGTAATTGTTGGTGATTTTGAACCAGAAAAAATATTCGAAGAAGTTAAAAAAAGATTAGTAGAAAATATAAACAAAGGAGAAATAAAAAGAATAAATCCTACAGAAGAAGAGTCTATAGTAGAATCAAGAATAGAAGATAAATTCGAAGTTAGTATGCCATTATACACAATTGGAATAAAGGATAAACTTGAAACAGATAAAAGGAAACTAGTAAAAAAAGACCTTGCAATAGAAATTTTGCTAAATATTATATTAGGAAAAAGTTCTGAAACTTATCAAAAATTATATAAAGAGGGAATAATATTTGGAGAGCAAGGATTAAGTTATGAATATGGAAGAGAATATGCACATATATTAATTTCTGGACAATCTACAAATCCAGACAAAGTATACGAAAAATTCAAAAACACAGTAAAACAATTGAAAGAAAATGGAATAAATCAAAAAGATTTTGAAAGACTAAAGAAAATGGTATATGGAAGATATATTAGAGAATATAACGACGTTTCAGATATAGCCAGAATGTTTTTAACAGATGCACTAAAAGGAATTTGTAGTTTCGATTATTTAGAAGAAATTGAGGGGATTACTGTAGAATATTTAGAGCAATTGTTGAATGATATATTTAAAGAGAACAAAATGGTTATATCTATTGTAAAAAGTTAGAAAAAATTGAAAAAGCAAAAAATAAAAAATGTAGCAAAAACGGTATTTATAAAATTAAAAATATAATGCCGTTTTTTTATAAGCTAAAATGTCGAATTCTGTCGTACGAAAGTCAATTAAAAGCATTGAAAATACTTGACTTAGGAGCTTTTATGTGGTAATTTATGAATATACAAAAGAAAACAAACGAAAAAGGAGAGATTGATATGTTAAATGATGAAATTTGTAAATTAAGAGACAAATTAAATAGAAGCATTGAACAAGGTGAAGATTATAGTGTAACATATAAATTAAGTACAGAACTAGATGAACTTATTGTGGAATATTATAGACAATTAAAGGACAAGAAAAAGAAGTTATCTATAGCTCCAGTTTGAACTTAAGCCCCTTCCGGTAGTGAGGGGGTTTTGATGTGTATATAATGTGGATTTGTTCTAGTTATTACTTGAAAAAACAATAAATATATATTATAATAGCAACATAAAAAAGCATAATCTATAATTAGATTTAGCTTAGGAAAAAACGAAGGTTGTGACATTATGGACACAAAAAATAAAACAATAGTATTAAAATTTGGAGGAAGTTCAGTAGCAGACAACATAAAATTAAATGTTGTTGCAGAAAAAATTATCAGTTTAAAAGAAAAAGAAGCAGAAAACATAGTCGTAGTAGTTTCAGCACAAGGAAAAACAACAGATAGGCTAATAAAAGAAGCACAAGAATTATCAGCCGTGCCAGAAGAAAGAGAATTAGATATGTTACTATCAACAGGAGAACAAGTAACAATATCTAAATTAAGCATTTTATTAAATAGAAAAGGATGCAAAACAGTATCATTAACAGGATGGCAAGCGGGAATAGAAACAAACGAAGTTTATGGAAGTGCTAAAATAAAAGAAATATATACAAAAAGAATTGAAGAGGAATTTGAAAAAGGAAATGTTGTAATAGTTGCAGGTTTCCAAGGAATAAATAAAAATGGTGATATAACCACATTAGGTAGAGGAGGATCAGATACTACAGCAGTAGCTCTACAAGCAGCATTAAATGCTGACAAATGTTATATTTTTTCAGATGTTGACGGAATATATTCAGCAGACCCTAATATGGTAACAATGGCAAAAAGATTAGACGAAATATCTTTTGACGAAATGCAAGAAATAGCAGATGCAGGAGCAAAAGTACTACACAACAGATGTATTCAAATAGGTAAAAAGTTTGGAATAGATATTATTGCAAAATCCACTTTTACAGATGAAGGTGGAACTAGAGTATGCAAAGGAATTGAAACCAGAGAAGTGAAAAGCATTGTAAAAAATGAAGCATTATTAATTATTTCTTTAAGAAAAAATAAAGAAATAACTAAAGAAGACGAATATCAAATTTATCAAGATTTGTTAGAAAAAAATATTATAGTAGAATGGTTTGAAAGATGTAAACATACATTTAAATTTAGAATAAAAAAATCAGAATTAAATAAAGTGCAAGAATTATTGGATAGCAAATATTCGGAATATGGCATATCCCAAAAACAATTAGTAAAATTAAATATAATTGGTTATGGAATAATACAAGACAATAAAGTTTTAATGCAAACAATAAATATATTAAAAGAACACAATGTTAATATATTAAATGTAAATTTATCACAAGCTAGAATAGAAATTATAGCTGATGAAATTGAAAATGGTCTAGTAGATATATTACATAAAAAATTAATAAAAAAGGGAGAGTGAAGAATATGAAAAATACAATATTCAAAGGCTGTGGAACAGCAATCGCAACACCATTTACAGAAGATGGAGTAAATTTTGAGGAATTTGGAAAATTACTAGAAGAACAAATTAAACAAGAAGTTGATGCAATAATAGTATGTGGAACAACAGGTGAATCTGCTACTATGACAGATAAAGAAAGAAAAGATACAATAAAATTTGCAATAGATAAAGTTGCAAAAAGAGCAAAAGTAATTGCAGGAACAGGTTCAAATAACACAAGAGCAGCAATAGAATTATCAAAATATGCAGAATCAGTTGGAGCAGATGGGATTTTAGTTGTAACACCATATTACAACAAAACAACACAAGCAGGATTAATAGAACATTATAAAGCAATTGCAGAAGCAGTTACACTACCAATTATAATGTATAGTGTGCCTAGCAGAACAGGTGTAAATATAAATCCAGAAACGTGTGTAGAATTATCAAAAATTAAAAACATAGTAGCTATTAAAGAAGCAAGCGGAAACCTTTCACAAGTAGCTAAAATTGCCGCATTATGTAGAGATAATTTAGACATATACTCAGGAAATGATGACCAAATAGTACCAATATTATCTTTAGGCGGAAAAGGTGTAATATCAGTTTTATCAAATGTAATGCCAAGATATACACATGATATGACACAAAAATTTTTTGATGGAAAAATTATAGAAGCAACTCAAATGCAATTAGATGCAATAGATTTAATTGATGCATTGTTCTCAGAAGTAAACCCAATACCAGTAAAATATGCACTAAATCTAATGGGATATAACTATGGAAAACCACGTTTACCTTTAGTTGAATTGTCAGCGAAGAATCAAGAGAGAATGAGAGAGGCAATGAAGAATCATAATTTAATCTAGTTGAAAAATAATTACAATTTTGAGCTGTGTCAAGTTTCATACAAACTTTAATTAAATAATAATTAGATGTTAACAATATATATTATTTTCTTTATGCATTAAGTAAAATTAGAAAGGAAAGTAAAAATGAAAGTATTATTAAATGGTGCAAGTGGAAAAATGGGAGGAGAAGTATTAAAAGCAATTGAGCAACAACCAGAGTTTGAAGTTGTTTGTGGATTTGATTGCATAGAAAGTACTGATAAAGGATTTCCTGTTTATTCTGATATCAATAAAATAAAAGAAGAAGTTGATGTAATAATAGATTTTTCAGTACCAGTAGCAACATTTAAAATTTTAGAATACGCTGAAAAAACAAATACACCAATAGTAATTGCAACAACAGGATTTACACAAGAAGAAATCAATAAAATTGAAGAAATATCAAAAAAAATACCTGTATTTAGAAGTTCAAATATGGCATTTGACATTAATTTAATGGCAAGTCTTGTTCAAGAAATTGCTAAAGTATTAACAAATACAGATATAGAAATAGTAGAAACACATCATAATAGAAAAGTAGATAGTCCAAGTGGAACAGCTATTTTACTTGCAAATGCAATAAATGATGTATTAGAAAATAAAAAAACATATAATTTTGAAAGAATGCAAAAAAGAGAACCACGTAGCAAAAATGAAATTGGATTTTCTTCTATAAGAGGTGGAAACATAGTAGGAGAACATAGTGTAAAATTCTTTGGAGAAAATGAAACTTTGGAATTAAAACATACAGCTTATTCAAGACAAGTTTTTGCAGAAGGGGCTTTAAAAGCAGCAAAATTTTTAGTAAATCAAAAACCAGGTTTATATGATATGAAAAATTTGGTTTAATAAAATCGGGTGTTTCACAGCCTTAAATGAGAAAGTTAAAAAATAGGAGAGGAATTTTTAGATATCTTCTCCTATTTTTAAGTGTATAAATATTATAATGTTAATTCTTATTTTTCAATTAATTTTTCCATAATCTGAACTGCATTGCTAGCAGCACCTTTTCTAATATTATCTGCAACAACCCATAAATTAACACCTGATTCCACACTATTATCTCTACGAATTCTACCAACAAAAACCTCATCATGACCTGTAGCATTAATAGCCATAGGATATTCTTCTTTTTCTGGATTATCTACAACAACTAAATTAGTGAAATTTTTAAGAGTTTCAACTAATTCAGGTAATTCAAAATTATTTTCTAATTCTACATTTATAGATTCAGAATGAGAATTACTAACAGGAACTCTAACAGTTGTAGCAGTTACACGTAAATTAGGTTCATGTAAAATTTTTCTTGTTTCATTTATCATTTTTAATTCTTCTTTAGTATATCCATCATCTGAAAAAACATCAATTTGTGGTAAACAATTGTTGTAAATTGGATGTGGGAATTTTTTCAAAGGCTTAGAACCATCACAATTTTCTAAATCATCTAATGCAGCTTTACCAGCACCTGAAACAGCTTGATAAGTAGAATAAACAACTCTTTTTATTTTGTACTTATCATCTAATGCCTTCAAAGGAAGCATTGCTTGGATTGTAGAACAATTAGGATTCGCAATAATTCCATTGTTTTTATAAGCATCCTCCATATTTACTTCTGGAACAACTAAAGGAACATCTTTATGCATACGAAAATAACTGCTATTGTCAATAACTACACATCCTTTAGATGCCGCAATAGGAGCAAACTTTTCAGAAACATTTCCCCCTGCTGAAAATAATGCAAAATCAAAACCTTCATCAAAAGAATTTTCTGTTAATTCTTGAACAGTATATTCTTTTCCCAAAAAAGAGATCTTTGAGCCAGCTGAATTTTTACTAGCAAATAAAGTATAATTTTCAATTGGTAATTTTTTTTCTTCCAAAACTTTTAGAAAAGACCTACCAACAAGGCCTGTTGCGCCAACAATGGCTACTTTTAAATTTTTCAATGTATTTTACCCCCTAAAATAGGTAATTAATATAGTGACAAATTTTAATTAAAACTTATCATATATTATTTTACTACAAAATACTAAAAATATAAACTAAAAATATGAAATTGTTAAATATTTTTTGTAATATTAATTAATGAATATAATGGTGTTTCTATTGCTTTTACTACAAAAATGTTATATAATAATTTGCCAAGTGAGGGAAAAGATATGTTTGTTAATCAGGGAATATTAGAGGATTTATATAAAGATGCAGGAGAATCAAGAAGAGAAAAAGCAATTAGATACCAAAGGCAAGGTAGAGTTGAAATAAAAAAACTAAATTATACAGATAGCAAAAACTTTGAAGTGGTTGCAAAAGTACATGGAACAGATAATTATAATACCTATGTAAATATAGAAAATGGAGTTGTAGAAGACGTAACTTGTACATGCCAAGATTATTATAATTATTATGGAGTATGTAAACATACACTAGCAACTGTTTTAGAAATTGCTAACAATCCACAACATATAGGACAAAAAGTGGATAACAACATTGAAATAGAGAATGTAAAAGAAAAAATGAATAACTTCTTAGAAAAAACAGAAAAAGATAAAAGAGAATTTAGAAATTTCAAACAAATTGTAAATACATTTTATCAAGAAGAAATGGAAGATATATCAGAAAGCGAAGATGAAATAAAGAAAAATGGAGATGTTCAACTAGAACCTATAATTTACTATGATAAATTTTTAAATGATATGAAAGTAGAATTTAGAATAGGAACATCAAAAAGAATGTACAAAATAAAAAACTTATCTGAATTTTATACAAGAATGATTAACAAAGAATATTTTAAATATGGAGAAAAATTAGAATTTACACATACGAGAGAAGCTTTTGCAGAAGAAGGCCAAGGATTATTAGAATTTGTAATGAAATATGCAGAAATAATTAAATATGCAAATTCGAATTCAAACAGCAATTATAGATATTACGGAAAAGCATTAAGCGAAACCAGTATAACTATTGGAAATAGTGGAATAGATGATTTGTTTGACGTGCTAAAAGGAAAAGACGTTAATTTTAAAAGAGATTATGCAAATTCAAAAATAGAATTTACAGAGGAACAACCACCAATTAAGTTTATTCTAAAAAAACAAGAAAATGGAAATTTTGTATTGATACCAAACGTAAAAATATATGAAGAAATAATATTAAATGGCAGAAAATATAAATATATTTTAGATGAAAAGAAATTATATAGATGTGATAAAAATTTTGAAAACACAACTCTAAAATTATTAAAAATGTTCAAGCAGAATTATCTAGCAGAAATAGAATTTGGAAAAGCAGAATTATCTGATTTCTTTTCAATTATTATGCCCAAAGTTAAAGATGCAATTGTAATGCAAAACATAAATGAAACTGAAATTGAAAAATACAAACCAAAAGAATTAGTTGTAAAAATGTTTTTAGATTTTAATAAAAACAATTATTTAATAGCTGATATAAAATTTTGTTATGAGCAAAATGAATTTAATCCGATAGAAAATAATGCAAAAATACCATATTCAAGAAATAAAATAAAAGAAACAAAAGCACTAAATATGTTAAGAAAAACGGGATTTATGTTAGATGTTAAAAACTCAAGATTTATATTACCAAATGATGATGATATTTATAGATTTTTAACAGAGGATATAAACTATTATATGAAAAAATTCGAGGTAATGGTAACAGAAAATTTTAAGGCAAAACAAATTAGAATACCTAAAATGAGTGGATTAGGAGTAAAAGTTGAAAATGATTTACTTTCAATAGATTTAAGTAAGCTAGATATCAACCCAGAAGAATTAGAAGATATAATGTCCAAATATTCTTTAAAAAAGAAATTTTATAGGTTAAAAGATGGAAGTTTTATTGATTTACAAGAAAACAAGGAAATAGAATTTTTGGACAAGCTAGCAACCGGAATGGGAATTGATTATAAAGAACTACAAGATGGAGAAATACAATTACCAGTAAATAGAACATTATATTTAAACCAACTCTTAAAAGGAATACAAGGAACAGAAATACTTAAAAATCAAGAATATAAGGATATAATAAATAATTTAAATAAAGAACAACTAGAAGAAACAGTAGAAATACCAAGTAACTTAAATGCTAATTTAAGATATTACCAAAAAACAGGATATAAGTGGTTAAAAACACTTGACAAATATCGCTTTGGCGGAATTCTTGCAGATGATATGGGACTAGGTAAAACAGTACAAATGTTATCTGTAATAGTTGATTATTCACAAAATGAAGGTAAAAGAGCAAGTTTAGTTGTATCACCTAGCTCATTGACATTAAACTGGTTAAGCGAGGTGAAAAAGTTTGCTCCAGACTTGCAATCTTGCGTTATAAGAGGAGCTGCACCAGAAAGAAGGAATCAAATAAAAAATATAGAAAATTACGATTTAGTAATAACTTCATACGATTTATTAAAAAGGGATATAGATTTATACAAAGAAAAAGATTATAAGTTTCGATATATAATTGCAGATGAGGCACAGTATTTGAAAAACAGTACGACAAAAAATGCAAAAGCAATAAAACAAATAAAATCAGATACAAGATATGCCTTAACAGGAACGCCTATAGAAAATTCTCTATCAGAATTATGGTCAATATTTGACTTTATAATGCCAGGCTACTTATTTACATATAGAAAATTTAAAAATATATATGAAATGCCAATAGTAAAGAAAAATGATGAAAAAGCAATGCAAAAATTAAAAATGCTAATAGAACCATTTGTGCTAAGAAGAAATAAGAAAGAAGTCTTGACAGAACTGCCAGATAAAACAGTCACAGTATTGAATAATGAAATGAATGACGAACAACAAAAAATTTATTTGAATTATTTAGCACAAGCAAAACAAGATATACAAGAACAAATAAACCTAAATGGTTATGAACATTCACATATGCAAATACTTGCAGCACTAACAAGATTAAGACAAATATGTTGTCACCCAAGTCTATTTATAAGTGACTACAAATATGGGAGCAGTAAATTAGAGCAATGCATAGAAATTATTGAAGATGCAATAAATGGAGGACACAAAATATTATTATTTTCGGGATATACATCAATGTTCCAAATAATTGAAAAAGAATTAAAGGAAAGAAACATAGAATATGAAAAACTTACAGGTGCAACGAAAGTTGACGAAAGGATAAAATTGGTAGACGAATTTAATGCAAATCCAGAAATAAAAGTATTTTTAATATCACTAAAAGCAGGAGGAACAGGACTAAACTTAACAGGAGCCGATATGGTAATTCATTATGACCCTTGGTGGAATATATCAACAGAAAATCAAGCAACAGACAGAGCATATAGAATAGGACAAAAAAACAATGTACAAGTATATAAATTAATAACGAAAAATTCAATAGAAGAAAAAATATATGAATTACAAGAAAGAAAGGCAACATTAGCAAATAATATGCTAGATACAAAAGCAAAATTTATAAATCAATTATCTAAAGACGAAATAATGAACTTGTTTGAATGATTTTGGGGACGGAGCAAAAAATCATTTTAAAAAAGCAAGTAAGGAAAGTAAAATTTTTTGGGGGTGAATAAGCAAAAAATAAAAATGATTTTTTGCTCCGTCCCCAAAATCATTGGAGGAAGAAATGAAAGATTATATAACTGTAATAGGTGGAGGGCTAGCTGGAAGCGAAGCGGCATATCAAATAACTAAACAAGGAATAAAAGTAAAACTATATGAAATGAAACCAGAAAAATTTTCACCTGCACATTCTAATAAAAATTTAGCTGAAATAGTTTGTAGCAATTCTTTTAAATCTAATCTTTTGACAAATGCGTGTGGATTGTTAAAAGAAGAACTTAGAAGATTAGACTCACTTTTAATAAAAGTAGCAGATGAAACAAGTGTTGCTGCAGGCCAAGCTCTTGCAGTTGATAGAGATATTTTTTCACAAAAGGTTACAGACATAATTAATAAAAATCCATTAATAGAAGTAATAAATAAAGAAATTACAGATATTAAACAAATGTCAGAAGATGGAATTGTTATAATTGCTACAGGGCCATTAACTTCTGATGGTTTAGCAAAACAAATTTCGGAACTAACAGGTGAAGATAAGCTGTATTTTTATGATGCAGCTGCTCCAATTGTTAGTAAAGAAAGTATAGATTTTAATATTGCTTTTTATGGTGATAGATATAGTCAAGAAAAGAAAAAAGATGAAACTATAGAAGAATGGAAAGAAAGACTAGAAAAACAAAAAGGAAAAGAACAAAGTTATATAAACCTTCCAATGGACCAAGAAGAATACGAAAAATTTTGGAATGAACTTGTAAATGCAGAGGTTGTTACATTACATGATTTTGAGAAAAAAGAAATATTTGAAGGATGTATGCCAGTAGAAATAATGGCTAAAAGAGGAATTGACACATTAAGATTTGGACCGTTAAAACCAGTTGGTTTTGACGACCCAAGAACAGGTAAAAGGCCATATGCACTTGTTCAATTGCGTCAAGATGACAAACAAGCAAGTATATACAATTTGGTAGGATTTCAAACAAATTTAAAATTTGGAGAACAAAAAAGAGTGTTTAGCATGATACCAGGTCTGGAAAATACAGAATTTGTGAAATATGGTGTAATGCACAGAAATACATATATAAATTCAAGCAATTTGTTAGACGAAACATATAATTTGAAATCAAACACCAATATATATTTTGCAGGACAAATAACAGGTGTAGAAGGTTATGTAGAATCAATTTCGTCTGGATTAGTTGCAGCTTTAAATGCTTGTGCAAGATATAAAAATGTTCAAGGTGAAAATAATAAAAAAGAAATACAAAGTGTTACAAAAGAAGCGGAATTAAAAGAAATATTACAAATAGCTAAAAATGCAAAAATTACTTTTTCTGAAAATACAGTAATAGGAGCATTGGCTAAATACATATCTACGCCAAATAAAAAATTCCAACCAATGAATGCTAATTTTGGAATTTTACCAGAATTAGAAGGTAAGAAAATAAAAGATAAAAAAGAAAGATATATGAAATTAGCTGAAAGAAGTTTAGAAAATTTCGATGCTAAATAATATAAAACAGAATTAATAAAACTAAATAAAGCAAATAAAAAAGCCTTTGTTATAAAAAACAGAGACTTTTTTAAAAGTAGACAACTTCGTGGATTTAGTAATCATTAACAACATAACGCATTCTGTTGTTAAAAAGAAGACGCGACCCACTCTCTTTTTCAAACTCAGCTTCAGATGTATAATAAAAAACACCGTGCCCATTACCAGAGTCTATACGATAATACAAAACGCTGAGGAGAAAACATGGTAGGGCCAATTCAAAAAAAGGAACACTTCCAAAAATGACGGGGTCTTCATCCCAGTTGAGCTTCATGTCAAAATGCTCTTTTGGATACCTTTCCTTTAACTTGGCTAAAATTTCCTTAGATGTCTGAGGGTCAGAAGTGGCTACTCTGTGGGTCGAAGCTTTCTTGCTGTTGTTGCTCCTTGTAAAAGGAAACCTAAGCATTCGAATACTCCTTAGTCTTGTGTATGCATACACTGCATACGGTTAATAAAATAAGGGCAAATTACCCAACATATAATAAGTATAACACACAAAAGCAAGATATACAACTCTAATTGTTACAAATATTACTATAATATTACAAACTTATTAAAAGAAAGATAAATTTACATAAAACTATTGCAGCGATTATAATTGTCTGTTATAATAAATAAGAGATTATTTTGTGCTTGGCACAAAGGGGGAAAAGTAGATGAGAAAAAGTTTAGAAGAAAAATATCAATACTATAAAGGTGAAGAATCAAGAATTAAATATGAAGAACTAAAAGCCAAAAAGGAAAGAAGAAGTATTTCTTCAGAAGAATTAAAAGAATATAATAAGATGGAAAAAATATATGAAAACCTTTTTAAAGTAGACAATATTAAAGAATATATTGAAAAACTTGAAGACGAGTTAGAAATATTAAAAGAAGAATTTAAAAATAGAGAACAAAATGAAAAAAATGAACAAGTTTTATCTGACAATAGTAATCAAACTGAAACATTAGAAACTGAAATTAATGAAAACTTGAAAAAACAAGATGAACTTATAAGCAAAAGAAGAGATACTAATAGAAAAATAGATGAATTACAAGCAAAAAGAAGAGCTAATAAAGGTGAACTATCTGCAGAAGATAATGCGAAATTATCAAGCTTACTTGATGAAAAAGTAAAAATAAATTCAGATTTAACAAGTTTGAAAGAAGATGCACAAAAAAACAATATAAATTTAATTGTTCGCAATAATGCAAGTAAATCAGTTAAAAGCACACCTGCCCAACTTAATCCAGCATTGAAAAAGTATAGCAAAGAAGAATTAAGAAAGAAATGTTTTGATATATCTACTCAAATAAGCAAATGTAATTTGGTTGCATCTAACTTGATGAAAGGTCTAAATAGAGAAAATATTCAATTAAAATTAGAAGGATTTAAAGATAAGACATATACTAGCAAATATACACCATTACCTTTGAAAGAGGCGGAAAAAAAGAAAGAGCAAGGTCAAGAAAATCAATTCGAAACAATAGAAAAAAATAATATACAAAATATAAATGTTTCAAGCAAAAAGACGGAACAAACATTACCAGTAAAAGTTAGTGACTTTCAAAAAGCTTTTCCAAAGTTAGCTAAGAAATTTCCTAATTTAGAAAATAATTTTATTGGAAAAACATTATTAAAAATAAAAAATACTTTTTCTAAAGAAGAGATAGGGGATAATGTGGATAAAAAAGAAGAATTAAATGAAATTTCAGAAATATCTAATCAATCTACAAAACAACAAAAATTTAGAGACTATATGAAATATGATATACTTGAGGTTGCCGATAAAGGAATAGAAACAGTGGAAGAGGAACACAAAAAAGAAGCAAGAAAAAGATATGAGGCTAAAAGGGAAGAAGCATATAAAAAACAAGATGAAAAATTTGGGGAAGGATATTCAAATCAATCTAGACAAGTAAATACATCTAAAGAAGAGGAAGAAAGATAATATAAAATTCAATAAAAACTATCAAACGTAGGCGAAAAACTTGGAAGAAATTCCAAGTTTTTTCTTGACTTATAAGTTATTCCATGGTAGAATATAAGCTGTTATAGTAAATTGCGTGTAATATGCAATTCCGTAACAAAATAGAATTTGTAAGCACAGAGATTTTATGCTTAGAAATTACAAAATAAAAATAGGAGGTGAATTTAAGTGCCAACAATTAACCAATTAGTAAGAAAAGGAAGAAAAGATAAAGTTAGTAAAGTTACAGCTCCAGCACTTCGCCATGGTTACAACTCAAAAAACAAAAAATTAACAAACAATAGAGCACCACAAAAAAGAGGCGTATGTACAGTTGTAAAAACAGTAACACCTAAAAAGCCAAACTCAGCTTTAAGAAAAGTTGCCAGAGTTAGACTTTCAAACGGTTACGAAGTTATATCTTACATTCCAGGTATTGGACATAATTTACAAGAACATAGTGTTGTATTAATCAGAGGTGGTAGGGTAAAAGACCTTCCAGGTGTTAGATATCATATCATCAGAGGAACATTAGATACAGCAGGTGTTAAGGACAGAATGCAAGCTCGTTCTAAATATGGAGCTAAGAAACCTAAAAAATAAAAAAATGAACTAAATCAGGCATCTTGCACATTTTACTCTTTTATCACAAACTTCGACGTACCAACGTACGCCTTCAACTTGTAATAAATTTGTAAAATGCACAATATACCTAATTAATTTCATTTTTAAAATTAGCGAATTAACTTTAATTTCGTTTTTAGGTTTTAGCAATTTTAGTGCTTGTAATTCTTACTAAACTTAAGGTACTTAAATTTAGAATAGATTTATTAGCACTATACGGAAAAGCATAAGCTTTTCAGAGTACCGAGATGTTTTCCAAATAAAACATCAGAAAAAATTTTAAGGAGGGAAGAATAGTGCCAAGAAAAGGATATATAGCAAAAAGAGATGTATTACCAGATCCAATGTATAACAGTAAAGTTGTTACAAAATTAGTAAACAACATAATGCTAGATGGTAAAAAATCAGTTGCTCAAAAAATAGTTTATGATGCATTTGACATTATTAAAGAAAAAGAAGGAAAAGATCCTTTAGAAGTTTTTGAAGCAGCTTTAGAAAATATCATGCCAGTTCTAGAAGTTAAAGCTAGAAGAGTTGGTGGAGCTACATACCAAGTTCCATTAGAAATCAGACCTGAAAGAAGACAAACTTTAGGGTTAAGATGGTTAGTAACATATGCTAGAAACAGACATGAAAAAACAATGGCTGAAAAATTAGCTGGTGAAATCTTAGACGCTGTAGCTGGAAACGGTGGAGCATTTAAGAAGAAAGAAGATACACATAGAATGGCTGAAGCTAATAAGGCTTTTGCTCATTACAAATGGTAAAAATTCGATTAAAACCAATAATATGCGTGTTTTATTCAACTATTGCAAACTTCGACGTACCAACGTATGCCATCAGCTTGCAATAATTTCATAAAACGCACATCTTATAAATTTTAATCAAAATTTACACAAAATAAATTAAATATTATTTAAATTTTATAAAAAACCTAGAAAGGGGGATTTTTAAATGGCAGGTAGAGAATACCCACTAGAAAGAACTAGAAATATAGGAATTATGGCCCATATAGATGCAGGTAAAACAACTACAACTGAAAGAATTCTATTTTACACAGGTAAAACTCATAAAATAGGAGAAGTTCACGAAGGTGCTGCAACAATGGACTGGATGGAACAAGAACAAGAAAGAGGTATAACAATTACATCTGCTGCTACAACATGTTTCTGGAAAAATAATAGAATAAATATTATAGACACACCAGGTCACGTTGACTTTACAGTAGAAGTTCAAAGATCTCTAAGAGTTTTAGATGGTTCTGTTACAGTTTTAGCCGCAAGAGGTGGAGTTCAACCACAAACAGAAACAGTTTGGAGACAAGCTGATAAATACAATGTTCCAAGAATGGTATATGTAAATAAAATGGATATCACAGGAGCTAACTTTATGCTTTGTGTTGATCAATTAAAGAACAGATTACACGCAAATGCTGTTCCAATTCAATTACCAGTTGGAGCTGAAGATAATTTCCAAGGAATAGTTGACTTAATTAAAATGAAAGCATTTATCCAAGATGATAAATTAGGAGAACATATTGTTGAAAAAGAAATTCCAGACGATATGAAAGAAGATGCTGAAAAATGGAGAGCAACTATGCTTGAAGCTGTTGCTGATCAAGATGAAGATTTAATGATGAAATACCTTGAAGGTGAAGAGCTAACAGAAGAAGAAATCAAAAAAGGATTACGTAAAGGAACTATCGCTAATACAATAGTACCTGTAACATGTGGTTCTTCATATAAAAATAAAGGTGTTCAAGAATTATTAGATGCTATAGTTGATTATATGCCATCACCAATAGATATACCTCATATTAAAGGTACAGATCCAGATGGAAACGAAGTAGAAGTTAAAACTTCTGACAAAGAACCATTTGCAGCTTTAGCATTCAAAATCGCAACAGACCCATTTGTTGGAAAATTATGTTTCTTTAGAGTATACTCAGGAACACTAGAAGCAGGTTCTACAGTATTAAACTCTAATAAAGATAAAAAAGAAAGAATCGGAAGGATTCTTCAAATGCATTCAAATCACAGACAAGATATCGAAAAAGTATATGCTGGAGATATAGCAGCAGCTGTTGGTATAAAAAATGTTACTACAGGAGATACTTTATGTGATGAAAATCATCCAGTTATATTAGAACAAATGGAATTCCCAGACCCAGTTATAGATATTGCTATTGAGCCAAAAGATAAAGTAGCTCAAGAAAAAATGGGTATTGCATTAGGAAAATTAGCAGAGGAAGATCCAACATTTAAAGTTCATACAAACCATGAAACTGGTCAAACAATTATAGCTGGTATGGGTGAATTACACTTAGATATTATAGTTGACCGTTTAAAAAGAGAATTTAAAGTTGAATGTAATGTAGGTAAACCACAAGTTGCTTACAAAGAAACAATAAGAAATAAAG
>ENA-ORNP01000551-ORNP01000551.1-human-gut-metagenome-genome-assembly--contig:-NODE-551-length-44455-cov-3.571532_pt1 | contig 44455 bp, 80 predicted proteins | sample MGYA00242119_ERZ509030 | MGnify/ENA primary metagenome ERZ509030 (study PRJEB26280, sample SAMEA2338708) | human gut metagenome | biome: human gut; feature: human-associated habitat; material: faeces... | reverse complement strand
GCCAAAGTCTTTAAGTGCCTTAATTTGAAATAGTTTATGTCCAAGGAATTCTTTTACATTAGAAGTCATTTCATATTTTTTCATTTAACGTCTCCTTTTTATTTACTATAATAATTATATAATATTCTATAGTAAAAATCAATTGTTACTATTTTCTTCCTTTACTTCTAACGGCTCAAAAGTTCGATTAAACCATTCAAAAATTAGCTTTCCATCAGTAGGCTTTCTTAAACAAAAATTTTCCTTTTGAAAAGTCTTCCACCATGTTTCGATGGCACCATTATATGAACCCCAAAACGTATCAAACTCTTCCATTCTTTCCTTATCGAAAAGTTCATCAAAATATTTTTCTCTACTATCTCTATCTTGATAGTCTTCACAATCCGCATTATAATCTTCTTCTGAATAAAACTCATTCATAAATTCAATCATGTCATTATAAAACTTGACACTATTATCACTCATATCAGTTACCTTAATTACTACACTCATTTTATTTCTCCTTAATATTCAACAGTAAACTCTTTTACAAGACCATAAAAAACATCATAATCATAGCGAATAATCATCTTGCCGCCAACATTATTAGCAAACTTAATTGCATCTTCCTCATTAACAAAAATTTTCAGAAAATTACCATTCATTAGACATGCCCTCCTGAATTTTTCTTGCAAAATAAGTTTTGTTTTGTGTATAACCGAGACAATCAAGTCCGTCTTCAATGCTATCATATTCATGAATACCTAAGTCGCCGCATTTACCAGTAATAACACCATCAAAATAACGAATAAAATGGAAATCATCATCTCTTGTTGCGAAAGCGATTCCGTATTCGTCATCATTAAGTTCATCAAAATAATTAACTTCTCTCATATCTGGAAAGGCAGCAAGCAGATGCATTTTACTTAACATAGCGACTATTGTATTGTCCCATTGTGTGCCATAAAATATTCCATCATCGCCGCCATATTCATGACATTCATTAAGATAATTATTCAATCTCTTTTCGTAGTCATTTACATCTGTAAAGAAACGATTTTCATTCATTGCAAGAACTTCATCATCGTCGCATTCATCATCACAGTCATTAGCTTCATCTTCCAAGTCGGCAAGACCACACATTGAAGCATGAGTAACGAAGGGGCAAAGCCAATTGAAAGTATTCAATGCCCATCCGCCGCAATTAAAATCTTCGTTGTAAGTATTATTAGTATTACGATAATTCGTTTTGTTCAACGGATCGTCCATATAACTAATAACATCACCATTTAAATTTTCAATATAAGCGAGTCCCATAGATGTTTTCTCCTTTCAAAGAACCAAGAAGATTATTTCCTATCTTTCATTTACTATAATAATTATAACATAGTTTATAGTAAAAATCAAGTATTATTCAATATCTGACTCTACCAATTTAAAGCAAACTTCTGAATCAAGTTGAATCATCTTATAGCCACCATCTATATAAGTATAATAGGCAGTATAAGCATCATTCATTTCAGAAATAAAATTATCTCTGTCACAATCTTCCTTAAAATCTTCAAGCATTTGAAGAAAATACTTACCAATCTGAGCATTAAGATAGGTTTCAGCATCTTCGCTCTTCCTAAAAACCTTATACTTTTCATCATCAAGTAGTTCACAAATTACAATATAAACTTTCATTTAATCCTCCTTATTCCCAAAAAGCATCAAACCATTTAACAAATAGTTGAAAGGCTTTTGCCTTCTTCTTCTCCATAATAATTTTTGTTCTTGTATCTGCCTGTAAGTCAAAATCAAATTTTGAACGTAAATAAAAACCAAGAGCAATATCGCTCAGAATTTTTTCCCATTTTTCACGAGAATCATCATCTGCCGCGATATTACAGTCCTCATCAAATTTACATAGTTCTGTGGGAGCACCTATAGTTTTTTCTTTTAGATAAAGAATATGGATTAAAATTTCATGAGCGAAATAATCATCTAAATTAAAACACTCATTAAAAATTCTTGTTTCAAAGTCTACTTTATCTTTTAGCTTATATCCATAAAGTTCACAAGCTTCTTTATAAGTAGGTTCAATCTTTCTAATTTTATTAACTTTCATTACGCCGCCTCCTTAATTACATAGAATAAACTAAGAGCATAAAGTGGAATCATACAAAAGAATAGAATCATCTAATTTCTCCTTTTTCGATAACAGTCCAAGGTAAATTTTCAAAATCATTTTTCTCAATTGGTAGTAAAGAATACTCATAACTTTCAGCGTAGTCTTGATAAGTAAAAGAATCGTAAAACATTTCCCATGCTTCATCAGCATCTGAATCAAATTCATCATCATAATCCGCTTCATTTGTTTCATAATCTTCTAAAGCGATGTATTCCCATTTGCTTAAATAATCATCTTTATAATCTATAAGGAAAGCTTTTATAAGCTCAATATTCTCCGCCGCGAGATAATGAATTTCTCTAGTTCTTGCATAACAAGAATGACATTGACAATAGCAATAAACCATAAAATCCTCCTTATGATGTAAAAAGCTTATAAATAAAATAAACAACGTAAAATATAAGTAAAATATATAAAGGAATTAAAACTTCAGCCCATGTCATATTTACCATACCAAGTAGTTTTTCAACAACAAAAACAGTTAAAATAAGCCTTGAGTTTTGAATGAATTTCTCTGCGTTCTCACTCATTTCTATCTCTCCCACAATGCATATAGAATTCTTCAATTTCATAATCTTCTGGAATAGACTGTTGTGAAACGTAATCTTCCGCCGCAGCTTCAGTATCAAAAATTTCTTCAATATATGTATGCTTTATTTGACAATATACATCAGTATAAAAAACAATAAAAATATTTTTCAGCATATTAGCACTCCTTTAATCCTCATAAAAGACGATTACTCTCTCTATTGAATTTCTCATAATTGCACTCATCAAAGCACCCTTATCAACTGTAGGATTTACAACAACGCTTTCAAAGGTTTCTCCACACAGATTATAATACCATTCACAGTCTTCCTCTGTGGCAAGATTATCAACAGCAAACCAATAAGCTTCTTCAATAGTATCAAAAAGCTTAGATTCAAATACATTGTTTGTTTTATAGTTAAGCCTATACATATTTAAAACTCCTTTTCTTATTTACTATAATAATTATATCATATTTTATAATAGGAATCAATTATTTTACTAAGAGAGCATAGTTATTTATAAAATTATCTATTACTTTAATCTTTAATTTGAAAATGAATTTTGGCAACTTCCGCACATGCCAAGCATTCTTTTGCATATACACTGCTTCCATATGTTTCTTTTACCTTTTCTTCAAATCCTTTTAAACTCCCCATAAAACAATCGCAATATACAAGAACATTTTTGTTTTTGGTTCTAAACATAGTTATATTTCCATTTTCGCTACCAAATCCTCCAAAACAGATATAGTCTGCATTATTGGAAATTTGTGCATCATTAAAAATCCACGCATTATTACGAATCCATGTTTTTCCATAAACTCGCGCGTCACCATAAATTCTTGCTCCATCAAAAACTTGTGCTCTATCAAAAACTTTTGCATTACCAAAAACTCCTGCGTATCCACAAATCTGTGCATTACCATCATGCGACAAATTTTCTTCCTTTTCGATATAGCCTCCCAAATCTCCGGCTTTGACATCGCCAAAGTCTTTAAGTGCCTTAATTTGAAATAGTTTATGTCCAAGAAGTTCTTTTACATTAGAAGTCATTTTATATTTTCTCATTCAACTTCTCCTTTTCTATCATAATTATAATATGTTTTAAACAGAGATATTATAAATGCTTTATAAATTTTCTTATTAAAACCCATTATATTAAGCTTTATTAACATCAATTCCAGTAATTTCTTTAAAAATTTCTCTATCGAAATTAGGGATGTTTAAAATAATCTGCTTATCTGTATCTTCTAGTCTATTCCACCAAACCTGAGTATATTTAACATCTTCTGTTGGAATCTTTTTTAGTATTTTTTTTGCATCACTTAAAAGCCAATCTCTATAGGTCAGATTAGATTCTTTATTAAAAAATTTAATTTTAGGTTCAATTGTATTAAAACATCCATTAGAATAATTTATTTTGTTCCAATCACCACTGTTCCAATTACCAATGTTATAATCACCACTGTTGTGATTACCACTGTTACAATGACCACTGTTGCAACTGCCACTGTTCCAATCTCCGCCATTCTTATCACCACTATTACGATAGCCATCATTATAATCACCGGTGTTCCAATTGCCGCTATTACCCTTACCAGTACAATTTTCTCCAGTATTTACAACATCTAGAACTTCATACCATGACAGCTCTCTTACAATTTTTAATTTATTTGTACAGCATTTATTACCTTTTTCTTTTACCTCTCCATAAGCAATTACTTCTGCAACACGATTACTTGAATCAAAACTATAATAATTAAAACAATCCACTGCCTTTTTACAAAAATGTAATCCACAATGACAGACATCAAGTTCTACATCTTCCTCAAATTCGCCCGGACAAGTATATCGTTTATCTCTACAAGTCCAATCAGAATTAAAAACTTTATAGCCTTTTACTACCATTTACTTATCCTCCTCATAAATTTCAATTTCATTATCTGCATAAGGCTCGCTATTATCCAGACATTCCTGTATATAGTTATAGAAGCTTTCATTTTCACGTTTCATTATATTCTCTGCTTTTTCTTTGTCTTTTGTTCTGTAAATCTCAATCCCCTGAGATACTAGCACATATTCTTTCATTTAGCCCTTTCCTTTACTATAATAATTATATCATACTTCATAGTAAAAATCAAACAAATTTTTATTGGCGGTATTGGTAATATTAGGAATTAAAAACAAGAGCAATAACAATCGTAACGTTCAAGAGTCTTATAGCGAAACCATTGATTTGGTTTAACAATCTTATTTTTTAAAGTTCCACAAAAAGTTTGTTCTGCAAGTTCATAAGTAGATTGCTTTTTATTACTCTCAATATAAATAATTTTATCCATTACTTTATTAGCCATTTGATTAATTATTTCTCCAGTTCTTAAATTAATCCAATTGCAACCCAGTCCTCTTCCATTGCTCACTACTCGCATATAATCTCCGTCATTAAAAACAGCATTAAAATCATTTCTATTTTGAGTAGGAATAATAATAAACCATCTACCATTTTTGGTTAAACCAATACTATTACCATCTCGACTAAGAATTGGGAAATCCCATTCGTCATCATAATAACGATCAGTTAAATATAAAATTCTATTCTGAATTTCATCAAGTTCTTTTAGGTTCTTTTCGCGAGAAGCATCAATACCATTAAAAACATAATACATTTGACCTAGTAGTTCAGTATAAAAGTTATTTATTTCCTTTAAAAATTGCCGCCGCGCCTTCTTGCAAGCAACTTCTTTTGCCATTTCTACATTATCAGTATCTCCAGAATATTTTCTGGCTACTCCAATATAAGTCTTTTTAAGAAGTCCAATATATTTCTTATTTAGTGGATCCCATCTATTAGCAACACCCTCTTGGAACCAAGAAATGTGGTTAATATAAAGAATATCTATTGGCCCATCAATTAAAGTAAGTTTACAAGTTATCTCTTTATCAGTAATAACAAACTCTGGCTTATTAAATTTAAATTTATAATTAAATCCCATTGTAATATCTCTCCTTTTTAATCAATACTAATTGTAAATTCTGGCATTTTCTTATCTCCATATTCTTCATCAATGATCTGAAGTTGAGAAAGAACCGCCCCACGCCCAGCAATCGCCGGCTCTAGGCAATACTTTTTAAACTTTTCTACATCAATATCTTCAACAGAAGTTACATAAGGAAAAAGCAATTTTAAATATGCAGTTGCAATTCTTTTTACTGCCTCAACATTACGAGTATCTGCCCCTTTCTCTGGAATAAGCAATTCATCAATAATACAACGATAATAAAATTCATCTCTCAAAGAATGAAGAAGTTCAACTAAATAATTAGTAGAAATACCCCAACCATTCATCTTGCGGCTTTCATTAAATCTGCCAATCTTTTTACCATCAATAATCATTGCAAATCTATCAATAAAAGCAGATTCACCCATCCACTTTGGCAAAGACCTAAACATATTGCACTTTGTTGAATCCATTCTATTGATGTCAATATTACCAATCAAACTTAGTCCAGCATCTGCTGTTGTACAAAAGTCACCAACACGAATTTCGCCGCTTTCAAGATAAGTTTTAAGAGCATTAGACATTTCTTCTGCGTTATTTGTTTTAATAGACTGAACTTCATCAAAAGCAATCTGAGAATACTTTGTAAAATACCCACCTTTCTTAGTGGTTAGATTATAGAATGCACTTGCACGAGAAATATTGCCACTAACAAGCCAATTATGCGGCGATAGCTGAGAATAGCAATAAGATTTTGCAGAACCCTTAATAGCTAATTCAATTGTATTCAAACGCTTTTCAACAAAAGGCAAAAATCTCTGAATAATAGTAAGTTTTTCTTCTTCTGTAAATCCTTCCGGATTAAAATTTAAGCCACTAAGAATAACATCAATCCATTCTTCTGTTGTAAATTGTCTTACCGCTTCACGATATTCATTCAAATCATAAGTATAAGGACAAATCGGTTCAAAATCATCAAGAACAACAATGCCGCAATCATAAATAAGAGTGACAAGGCCCCAACAACCGTCTGGCGTAAGCAAATGTTTCTTATGTTTAGAAACAGTAGACCAGTCTACTTGTGCTTCTTTCTTCTTTTTAGGAAAAGAATATTCAGGCAAAGAATAGCAAATCATGTCATTTGCATAATCAAATTCTACGACTACCTTCGTTAAAAGCTTAATATAGCCTTTTTCAGAATGCCGCGCTTCAAGCAATCTGATATTCCATTCATTAGTCGGAAGTCTATATTCTTTTACATACTCGCTTAACATATAAGCATTAAGTTTACCGTCTTTATCAGTAAATTTTTGAAGAAGCCAGCTTTTCAAATCTGAGTCCAAATCTAAAAAACTCATTAAAGTTGCTGCTGTAGATGTCTTATTAACAGTACAGGTCGGAAATGCATTATAAATCTTTTCTTCAAAATTAGTCATAAAAAAATCCTTTCATTTCTCTCATTTACTATAATAATTATATCACAGTTTATAGGGAAAATCAAGGAAAATTTTTACCATAAATTTTAATTGGAATATCCTTCCGCTATTTTAATGGCGATGTAAATTGCTTACTTTTAATCATTCTCGCTTCATAATAAAGCTATATTGAATATCTTTAATATTTTTATCCACTGAATTCTCGTAAACTTCTTTCTGTCCATGAAAATGTTTAATAATTTTGTCGTAATGTTTTTCAACTGGGTTACCTTTAATCATATAAAAAGAAACATAACAACAACCATACTCTTTACGAAGTCTTTGCATTTCTTTATAAATATCTAAGCCAATAATAGGATTATTTTTATCAAAAGAGTAAAGACCAAAATCGAATAACTCTAATCCTACTCTAGAATTATCATAACAGTAAGAGAAATAACCTATTATTCTATCACCATCATAAATGGCATATTGACGATTTTTACAAAGATTGGCACCAGCACCAATATAATTAAATTCCTTCTCATCTCTGTCCGCCGTGAAATAATACATATCATCATCGTCAGCATGAGTTTTAAATAAGTCAATTAATTCTTTAGCACAAGTTCTCGCATCTATCAGCATTAAATATCAATCTCCTTTACAAACTTATTTTCATAAGTGGTATAATAAATATTTTTAAACCCATATTGCTCAATCATTGTTCTACAAATAGGACAAGGTTTAGCTAGTCTAAAGTTTCCATTCTTCATTTTGGACACAATAACCAATTCTGCTTTTTTGAAATCATTGAAACCGCGTGGTAGTTTACCAATACAATCAATTTCAGCATGGAGCTTATCATAAATATAATCTTTATTGGCATCTTTTGTCCTAATTCTATAATAATGTTGAATAGGCGAAGTTCTTTCGCTATTGACTCCAAAACAAAGAATTTTGTTTTTATAAATAACAAACGAAACCATTTTTGTTTTATTCTGATGATACGGAATAGGCGAGTAAATATCGTCATACAGCGACGACAACTTTTTCAAAATCTTTTTATTCATTTATATCTCCTTTACGCAATAAAACCAATCAACACAAGCAAAGCAACCAGCAAGATAGTATAGCCAATAAATAATGGCTTATAACTATTGCGGCGAATAGATACATCTGTAAAAATATCAACAATAAATGTTCCTAACATCATTAAAATAAATAAAACGAATGCCAAAACTCCCATAGAATCACTCCTTTTCTTTTTCTATAATTATTATACTATATTTTATATTAAAAGTAAAGGGGCAGCTATTCACTACCCCTTAAAGTTAAATTCTCTTATAAACTACATGAGATTCAATAATTGGTTGAACCTCATAACAACTAATTAAAACAATTTGATCTTTATTTAGATCATGTTCTATCTCAATTTTATAAAATTTCTGATTATGTCGGTAAATGTGATAATAATTATTATTCCATTTCCCGCCTTCAAATTTTTGAGAATTTTCAGAATAAGTTAAAATACCATATTGAATAATCTCTTCACATAGGTCTTTATTTTCTACTTTAATTCTAATTGTTTCTTTATTCACTAGTTTTTTCCTCTCTACAAAAACGCACCTCAATCTTTAGCGGTGAAACAGGCATATCGTCCATAATTAGTGCTTTTTCATAACCATCTTCACTAGCTTCAAATAGCATATCCTCATAAACATCAGATAGAAAATCTGAAAGAGTGACTGGGCAATGACCAATTGAATTTCTTAGCTTATGTAGAAAGAACATATCTTCTGCGAAATAGTCAATTAGCATCATCGTAAAATCTTTTCGATTATATAGTTTTTCTTCTGTAATCATTGTGCCTTCATCAGCATTCCAAATTTTTACGTTAATGTATCCGCTTACCATTATTAATCCTCCTCTCCATCTGAAACCCAACTAATTGTTACTCTAGTTCCATTATCTTCCCACATATCAAAATGAGCAGATTCATCATTATCAATCTCTTCGGGAATATACTCATCAGCATAGTAATCAAGTTCTTCCTCATAAATTTGTTCAAAAATATCTGGATCGCATTTGCGAAGAATATAGCTTTGATTTACCTCTCCCATTCCAACGATATGAACCTTTTCATTACAGTCATCAATCATATCAGCAATCATATCATTAAAATAGTAATCATCAAGGCCCTCTCTCAAATCTTCATAAAACTTTGTACTTCGTAGTCCATTTTCATAATAAGAAATAAATTTATACACAGTTAATCCTCCACAAAGCAATCCAGTTCAGTTTCATACCATTCATCTGGATTAAAAATCTCTGGACAAACATCAAACCAATCTACAAAGTAATCAATTAAAGTCATCACCTATCCTCCTCTCCAAAAATATCCTCCTTTTCAAAAATATCTTTTTCAATCTTACTCATTTCTTTTAGCGTTTCTTCCTCTAACCTCGATGCCATCGAGCCAATCTTCATTAATGAATAAATCATCGCGCCCATTCCAAGTCCTGTCGCCGCCGCAACACAAATAATAGAAATCAAAATAGCTGTAGTCATTTTATAGTTTCCTCCTTTAAATTTCTATAAATATTATATCATAGTTTGTAGCAAAAATCAAGCTTAACTAAAAATAACGAGTAGAATATTTCCAATTGTTAAAAAGCAACAAAGAATCAATGGAAAATCCTCTGAAATATCAAATTCTCCCATATAGGATCTCGCGGCCAAAATTCCTACAGTTACGATTAGCATAAAAAAGCTAATAATTAAAATAATAATACTAAGCATATAAATTCCTCCTTAATGAGCATAAATATCTGCACAATGAAGTAAATCAAGGCACCATTCAAAAGATGGTCTGTTTAAATTATAATAATCAATAGAATCATTATGAAAAAATTGTTTCGTTTTTTTAATTTTATTTTCATCAAAATAATCCATATGGTGATAAATTAAATTACTAATAAGAACCATCGTATTGTTGTTATTACTAAATTCACTACATGATATGATATACGCTCCAACATTATGATGATTATAATAATGACAGATTCCATCCTTCTGAATTTGCGTCATTGGCTTTCCAATGTCATGAAATTTCGTAGCAATATAAATATTAGACATATAATAATCAAAAGGAAGATTATATTCGTCGCAATAATTTTTGATATATTCTGCGGATTTTAACATATGATCACCGATTGTTAATTTATGATGAGGATTACAATGACTAATATTTTGAGATTTCTTCAAAAGAAGGTCAATATCAAAAGAATAATTTCTAATGAACTCAATATAATAAAAACCCTCTTGATATGTCGGTGGCTGATAATTAAACAACATTTTCTTGATTACTTCTTCTGGTACTTTTCTATCTCTTTTGTTGTTGTTTCCTAAGCACTTTTCATATGGCGTAGCAATAACAATAGCATAAAAAACTATCGTTTTCTTTACTGCATTTTTAATTTCTTTAATTAAATTAATTCTTCTTTTTCTGTTAATATTCGTAGCATTATAATAAACATTTTGTCCATTTTTTAATGCCGCAACAGTTCTCTTAAACATTTCATTAAAAATTTCATTATTATGCTTTTGATCGTTAATATCTCCAAAAAGTTCTTCTCTTAACTTATCAGAAGATACAACTATATCATTCTCCTTTTTATTAGAATTAATAAAATAATCCTTTCCAGAACCCGGCAAACCTATCATAATATAACATTTAGGAAATTTCATATTTTTCTCCTCTCAATAATCATAAAAGCCACTATAGTCCATAAACACAACTCTATTATCTTTTACACACATATTGTGTATAGACAAATCATTAATACTGTACTTTTCAATAAAAGCACAAAACTTATCGAGATTTGACTGACTATAATTCATTTGAAGAATTGCTCTTGTAAATATGGGTAATTGAGAATTGGCATATGCAGAAAAACTACTTTTAATTGATTCCTCTTTACCTTTGACATCCGGCATTTTAAGATAAGTTCCATCTGCCTTTTCTTGTAACTCTATTTCAGGAGTAATCATTCTACTTTTAAGAAAGAACTTATCAACACCTTCTTGTTTTGCTCTTTTATAAAGACTAACTTCTTTTACGCAATAGTTGTCTACTTCATAATAATCATAGCCAGTTCCATAAAACCACCCGACAAAAGGTACTTTCAAAACACAATTATCAAGAAAGAATACAAGCTTAGAAGCTCCGTAGTTGTAGTCATAATTATAAATTTCATCAATTGGTATGCCATAGCCGTTGCAAGGAAACTCATCGTCACAATCATTGTAAAAGATTTCACCCAAAGTATCCTTTAAATTAATGATTTCTTTAATATCCGCTCTCATTTTTTTTCTTTTCTCCTTTCCTTTTTCTATATTTATATTATATCATAGATAATAAAAAAAGTCAAGAAAAATTAACTTTTTGACTTTTACTAAATATTACCAAGGCATTGCCGCCCACTCTTCTACTTGTATTTCCAGAGGAAATTTTTTAAACTCATCGGATAACTGTTCTTCAGATAATATCCAGAATCCTTCTGAATAATATCCAAAAGTTGGTTCATTTAAAAAGTTGCATTTAATAATAACAATTTCATTAGCTTCTGGCGTTTTCTCTTGTGGAGTGTACCATCTTACATAACTAATTCTCATTATAATTTCCTCCTTTCGACAAAATTCGACATTTTTAGACATAAAAAGAGGGATTTAACCCTCTCGTTTTCAAAAGTTAAATCTCATTAAATAGCTTAAAAATATCGCCACTTGCAATTCTTTCAGATAATTCCTTAATTACATCTTCGTCAATATCAAGAGTAAAACTATCTGTACTATCCTTATTCTTACACTTTTCTCCACAACTACATTTACCCATAGGTTGTGTAGAGTTGGAATTACTCTTCGATGCTTGTCCAGAACTTGTCAGCGTACAAACATAAGTCTTAGAATCACTTAATCGGTTATACCTATTAACCGCACTCTTTAGCTTTGCATAAGTCGTCTCAATGGAGTTTTCCGCCTCAATAAGCTCCTTAATTTTACTATCTTCCTTTTGCTTCTTTTCATCAGCAATAATACAATTAGCCATATCAGTAATCTCTGCATACTTCTTGTGACAAATTGGACATTCATAACTTAGTTCCATAAATAGATTCCTCCTATTAATAATCATAATCTTCATCGTAATAATAATCGTCTTTTTCTTTTTGCTTTTGCTTCCTACGTTTATATTTATCTTTATCCTCTCGCCGAGTTCTCGGATCAATACCGCCCCAATCACCTCTTTTTTCTTTATCAATCTGTTTCTTATCCCTTTTAGACATCTTATCATAGGGAACAAAATCAGTTTCTCGGCGATGATTTTTGCGACTCAATTTAACTCCTCCTTTTCTTCTTCTTTATAAATTTCTTCGAGAATTAGTTCAATGGGCATTTCCATTACATCCTCAATTTGTGTAAATAAATCAAAGCTATTAATGTTCATTTAATGAACTCCTTTCTCTCAATTTCTATAAATATTATACTATATTTAATCAGAAAAGTCAATGTTTTCGCCGCGCTTGGGATTTAGAATTGTATAAACTAAGTATTCATTAAGATGCGGAATAAAAGCTTGGAATTTTTGAACTTGTTCTCTTGTTAAATAACAAGATTCTGAAAGTTCAGAACTCCATAGATTTAACCCCTCGCAATTTTGTAGATAATAGTCATCTTGCCGACGACGAATCACGTATACCATAATAATTCTCCTCTTCCAATGCTTTTTTCCATTCTTTTGAAGTCCATTTTGAAATTATATCATCTAGCTTATATCCATCATAAAATTTAAATAAAATTGAACGGACAAAAGGTGACTTATCTTTATGAAATAAAGAAAATTGCTTTTTATCTGGGTAGAATGTTTCTTTTATCCATTCTTGATTAGTAAAAGATTCAAGCATTATTAGATGAACATAAACAAATCTCATTTTGTCTTCTAATAGGGCAAATTTTTCTTTATATTCTGGAAAGTATCCAATGACTTCATCTACTTCGCCAGCTAAAATGGTATCAATAATTCTTTTTTCAGACCAAACATTATTGTTTCTTAAATAGTGCTTTCTCAAATAAGATTCAGTTTTCATTTTTACTCGATTACCATGACGATCTTGAACAACAATTCCTTCAACATTTTCAGTTTCCATTTTCTTAACAAGTTCTTGATAATCCTTTTTTGAATTAAAATTAAACCGTTTAGGCTTTTCGATTCCAATATTTTCATAAATATCTTCTTCAAAAGTTGTTTTACTACGAGTAAAAATATGATAAAGTTTTGGTTTTTCATAATCAATAACTACTTTATTTGCCTTAGAAACTAGTTCAAAACAGTAAGTATTATAAATCTTTAGATTATTAAAATCCAATCCAGAGTTTTTCGCCGCGGCATCAAATAATACTCTAAAATTTGGATAAAGAATATCATTCAAATCGGCTTTATCGGCAGGACGACCGGAAGAAGTAGCTACTTGCCATTCGTTATTATAATAGAATACTGTAATCAAAGAACCATCAATTTTAAGAGTGGCAAAAGCTGAACGCCAATCAATTACTGCGGCATTTGGTTCTTGATAATTAAAAAACTTATAGAAAGGATATGCTACTACGTACCCATTCTCATTTAAAATTAACCCTCTCGCTTCTTGAACAATAGACAAAGATAAATCAGACTTAGTAGTCTGATATTTAAATCCATACAATGGTAGATTTTCCCATTTATAAATTTGTAAATGGTATGGTGCATTTGAGAGTTTTTCTTTCCAGTCAGTAGGATTATTATAGATAAACTTTTGAATATCTAAAATCATACTATCACTCCTTTACCAACTAATTTTCATTCCAGCAATTTCCTTTATATCTCCACGTTTATATAGAAATTCTACACCAAATTTAAGCTTTTCCAAATAAGTTTTTAAACGAACATACTGCTCTTCTGTACATTGCTCCGATAGACTGCAAATAATATTAAACTCTGCTTCCTTTGCAGCATCATCAATCTTATCTATAATCCGATACAACATTTCGCCAATTTCTTTATCTAATTCGGCATGCATGCTAACATCATGAAAATAATCAGCAGATTCAAAATTATCTAAATTCATTCTTATTTACCTCTTTCTTAATTTCTATAATAATTATACTATATTTTATTATAATTGTAAATACCTTTATTCCTCTAAATCTGCAAAAACTTCATAATATTTTTGTTTTAAACGGTCTGAGATACGAAATAGATTTACTACCCAATTAGAGAAAAAATTCCTTGCTAAATTTTCATTTATTTCATTTAAATATAACTTGATTGTTGAAATATTTAAATTACAATATTCTGCTAACAACACGTTTGGCTGAAAAGTATAATTAGGATGCAATAATACAGACGATCTTTCTGTAATTTTACCATTTTTATTAAACTTATAAGCTTTTAGAAAAATATCATTAAAAGAATAGGTATTTTCATTATATACTTCATTGTTAATAGTATCATTTACATTAATATCATAAACAAAATAAAGATATTCTTTTTCTTTATCTAAGTAACATTTTCCGATATAATCTTTTGCTTGCTCATATAGTAAATCTACTTTATCTTTGTCTTCTTTTAGAATAATATTATCCAATTTCTTTTGAAGTTCCCCAATTTCATAGAGAAGCAAACCTTTTTCGTTCATTTTATCCTCCTTAGTCAATTGGATACCAATCAAGACCTTCTGTATTTAGTACAATATTTGACTCAGAGTTATTAATTTTATATCCAGTCATTGGCTCCCCATTCGAATTTTGATTCATTAACATCATTAGCGGCAATAGATTAGACTTGTCCTCGGACTTAGACATCATCATATACATAAACATTGGATTGTTAAAATCCATTTTACCACCATTCATCATCATGAACATTAACATATCATTATTATTATCCTTATTATCCATCATCATAAGCATTGGAAGATTACCAAAAGGATTAGATGAAGTTGCACTATTGCTAAAATTCTTAGTAAAATCAATAACCTTTGTATAAAAGTCAAATCCAAAGACAGACTTCTCCGGAATAATACCAACAATTTCCTTTGTTCGCGGCCGTGCTACTCGAATTTCCTTAGATTCAATAGACTGGACAATTACAAATTCGCTATTATGAATAATAATATCTCCAATCTTAACATCTGACTTTGGTACAGGCATTACATAAATTGGAATATCCATAACCATTTCACTAACATTTGTAAATGTCATATCTGGATTATAGACAACATAATCATTATCTTCTGTTTGAAATGCAATGCCATTAAAAGAATACTTAATAGCATTTGTATCCATTTTACCAAACTTAAAATTCTTCATTAGATTATTAAACATACTCTTTCCTCCATCTTTCTTTTTATTATATTCATTCCAGCTAACTTTTTCTGTGGCTTGTACAAGGTCAGTATATGACGTACCACAATTATGAACAATTAGACATGGCGGCGTAGATTCTACTGACGCTAATATTGTTTTTCCGTCTAGCAATACCATTTTTACTGGTTTTTCTTTTTTCGGCGCTTGTTCAAGAGAATTATTCTGTTTTTCTTCCTTAAAATAATTCGCTTCTATATATTTCCAGTTACATGCTTCTATTTTATAGTCTCCTGATATATATGAAATTTGATTTCCTTCGGCATTTTTAAAAAACTTAATATCATCAAGGACTTCATTAATATTATTATATCTTGTATGCTTTCCGAATCCACGATCTATTAAATAATAATTTTCATAATATTGGACAAATTTGTCATGCTCTAATAATACAGACAACTCATCATAAAAGAAATAATCAATTGTCACGTCCATACCTGCTCGTGATGAAAAAAATTCTCTATTAAGAATTAAATAGATATATAGAATGTCGTCAGTATAATATGATTTTCTTATTACAAAATTTCCAATTTTTAAAATATCTTTATCAAAATTTTCAACATTTGTATAAAAATATGTTACTGAAGGTGTTTTATATTCTATACCACTCCAGCACAATGCTTTAATCTTACATATCATTTTTCTTAATCACCTCTTTTAAGTATTCCTCAACTTCAACCCAATTTTCATTCAAAATCTGACAAACCTTTGTAGCATCTTCTTTATTCTTATAAACCGGATAAGTATACCCTTCTCTACCTCTTAAAGTCGCTCCATTAACACTACAAAACTTTAAATATTCAACATAACTATATCCTAATGTTCTCGCCGCAATAACATGAAGAGAACCGTGATAACAAAAATTTGGCAACTTTTCAACTAAGCTAGTATCAAAATAAACAGAATAAATGTTTGGTTCACAAGTTTCTTCAACATAGAATCTATACATTAGAAATACTCCTTTTGAAATTTCTTTAGCTCGTCCCATTCTTCTTCTGTTAATCTACAAGCATCACAGAAGTCTTCCATAATGCCTTTCATAAGGGCACGACAACCTCGTGGTGGCGTAGAAAATTCAATTTTAGTTTCTTTTTGACTTTTATAATTCGGAATAATATATTTAGATACAGTTGAAGGAGAGATACCTAAAATTTCAGCAACTCTCTTCTTAACACCGTACTCAATATATAGTTCATTTATCTGAACTTTCATTTCTTCAGTAATTCTCTTTGCCATTTAAATATTCTCTCCTTTCATTTACTATAATAATTATACTATAGTTTATAATAAAAATCAAGTATTTTTTAATTCTTCTTTTAGTGAATTTGTAACTAGCTTTTCAAGAATGGAATCCATCTTTTCTGTAGTTTGTTTATTTTCACTTAAATCTAAGTCACTTTTATTAATAATAATATCTTTCATATTCTTAATACGTTTCATTGCTCCATCTGCTAACAATTTTACTTCATCAATATTATAAGTTCTTTCATAAGTTTTAATAGAAATTAAATATTTTCTATCTTCATAAGAAGGAACAAGAATTCCCCTATATATTCTACTGCCCGTTAAAAATTCAAAATAGCCATTAATAAAATATTCTAATCGAAGTAGATGATGAAGTTGCTTACTATCATAACCATACTTTTCAATTTTTTCTTTATTAGATGGATATTCATGGAATAAAGCATGATATTTTTCACAAGCCATTCCATAAATACACATTACATTGTTTAGCGGCCGCCACCTTGCAATTTCTTCTCTCATTTCTCTTAAATCATAAAAAAGATTATCATAATACAAACAATAATTTGTAAATAAGATTTCAAGAAAATTAATGTTTTGTTTCTTCCAACAATTAAACATATTCTGCGGATTTTTAACATCACAAAGCCCAAAAGGTAATTTAATTGTAGTAGAAACTTGTTTGCCTTTAATAAAATCTCTAATTGTTGGCGCTACAATAGCTTTAAAATCATAATCAGATTCAGCGGTATTTAAGCCATAATTATCACTACCATATAGTCCAATATATAGCGGCTTATATCCTCTTTTTTTCAATTCGCTTTCAGTATATCTTATATTTTCAAAAGCTTGATAGGTTCTATTCATTAATAAATCTCCTTTATATCATTATAAAAAATTCTGGTTTTATTATCAATAGTTTTATCAACATGATAGTGCCCTAAATAATGGTAATCATATTGAAAAGTATTTAGAATTTGACTTAATCTTACATCTGAAATAGTAGGTTTAAATCCCAATGAAGCACAAACATTCACGCCACCAGTATGAGTTAAGAGATAGTCAACTTTATTATTGTATCTTTTTAAATTAAATTTTGCCTTTTGAATATCTTCTTCCATAATTTGTTCCTCTGGCCACCATGAAATACCTTCTTTTCTTAGATTTTTGTCTTGTGAATCTGCTCCATTGATTACTAAGCAAGTTTTTCCATTTAAATTATAAATTTCGCCACTAATAGCATAGAATAATGAATCAGTAATCTTATAGACATGGCCGCCGCAAAATTCTACAATTGGAAATTCTTTAATTAATGAAAACGCCTCATGATTGCCGCATACTGCAAAAGTAGTCCACGTTTTATTAGTAATCCAATTTCTCCAATATTTTTCTTGGTTTTCAGCCTCTATTCCATAAGACCAAACAAATCCAGCATCTCCTAGAATTATCATAATATCTTCTTTTGTTAATTCATTTCCAATTTTAAAGTTAGTACTGTTTAGTTTATGAATATCTATATTTTGGTGAGTATCACCACAACAAAATAATCTTCCCATTAATTCACCTCTATCCATTTATAAGTTGTAACTGGTCTTTTTTCAACCTTATTTGCAACTTGATTTTCAAATTCATTTTCTTGACACTCTGTTAAACCTTTATAATAATAAATACTATAATAAGAATTATTAATCTCATAGACTACAGTAATATATCTAGTCCATCTTCCTTCATCGCCGCCAATATAATCTACTTGTGGGAATACCTCTCCATAATAAATATATTGGACTTCATCAGCACTTAATTCTTCCCCATTTACAATCTTATTTTTAAGTTCCATATAATCAAACATTCTCAATCTTTTCCTCCTTTAAAATATTATAATTGCCACTATTTGCAGCTTCTTTACTTAAATAGTAAGTTTTAACAACTGAGTAAGGATAAACTCTTGTAAGTGTTGGAATCATCGCTGCCGTAACAACCGGTCTACCATTCTCATCCCAAGGATCATAATCAATATCAGGATCAAGATCATTCGGCATTGAAAAATCTAGTCTTAAAGCGCTGGAAGCTAAATTAAAAAGCATCATTGATACGCGAATATATCCATCTGTAGTATACTCATAACCAAGATTATTTTTTGGATAAAATTTATCGAGAATCCAATACATCATCAATAGTAATCTCTGTTCTTTCGTCAAGAGCATTAAATCAATCATATCTTAAATCTCCTTTTTTATTTACTATAATAATTATACTATAATTTATAACCAAAATCAACAAAAGCGATAGTACTAACTAATACTATCGCTTTCTTTTATCTATTTATTATGCCCACTGAAACTGTGGTAGAGAAAGAATCTCAACCATAGCTGAATAAGCATCCTTTTCAATTAAAGTTTGTAGATGACTAAATGTCGCCGCAGACTGACCGCTAATAAAAGCTACATTAGGATTATATTTAGTAGACAGAAAAGTATCTCCTCCTCTACTCTCAACATTCCAAAGAATCAACTTGGGCATAACTAAGCCAGCTTCTTTAAACTTTTGTTCCCACTTATCAGCAATAGAAAAACTATCATCTTTATAAGAATCAATTTCCATATCACTGATAACAATGAGTGCCTTGGGAACATCATTAGTCTTTACTGCAACCTTATAAATTGCTTCAAAACCTGCATCAAGATTAGTAGAATAACCAATTCCTGTCTGTGTCATTTTCTTTACAATATCACTAATCTTCTGACCATCTTCAATGGTAATAAAGCTAGGACAAGAAGAAAAAGACATATACATATTATGATATGTACCTTGATTATGCTGAGCAAAATAAATACCAAGTCCAATAGAAGTAGAAATAGGACGACAATTATCACCGAACATAGAGCCACTAACATCACACATGCATACTACTTCTTCATTATTTTTTAAATAATTTGGAAGAGCTTTCCATTGTTCGTTAAGAAGTTCATCGTCATATCCTGTATCAGTCCAGTCATATAAGTTGTTAAAAATAGGTCGAACAATATCATATGGAAATAACGTTGCAGCATTAATTTTCTTTTCTCCACTGATAACAGACTCCCGATATTCAAACCACTTTTCTCCGCAATTCTTTGAAAAGGCGTTCATATACCGGTTCATTGCTACAGAAGGAACGGTTTCAAAGTCAATTAAATCCCATTTCTTAGCAGACATTAACTTTTCAGTAATATTTAAATAACTACGAAGTCCAGATAGAGTTTTACGATAGTCCTTTTCAGAAATACCTGCAAAACGACAAAACTTCTTAGCCATTTTAACAGTTTCTTTTGAAGAAGTATTAACCGACGGCATCCACTTTGCAATAAGAGATACTGGTTTCTTTTCAACAAAAGAATTAATATCTTCTGTTATCTGCTTTAAACAATAAATCATCATCTTATCTTCGCAAGGAGTATCGAAAAGACAGAATAGATCGTCCCATCTACCATTATTAACAATAGTAGTAAAATTTCGATTAACTTTCTGTGGATCAAGCTTGGCGAGAGTCTTTAGCAGAATCTTACCAACACGTCTTTCGCCGCAACCATCTTCACGAATGTTACGAGAATAAAGAACAAGATTATCTGCTAATTCCTTATCCTCATCTCTTGCCGCCTTATACATTTCAATAATTTTATCTTCTGGAACAGAGCGTAGGCTACCAATTGTTGCAAATAAATTAAGCAAATCAGAACCAGTAGATGAAAAACACTTTCCACCATTTTCTGTAATGGTCTGACTAGCTACTGCCTTAAAAGCTTCTGAAAAATTCATAATAAAAATCCTCCTTGACATTGTATAATAGTATGTATGCTGCTGAAAATGCCAATAAACAAGACAGTTTAAATATCCCATAAATTTATCATGAAAAAATTGGCTGTAACTGTCTTAATCGCAATTAGTTAAAACAGAGAATACCTCATGAAGGTTTGCGATTTTAAATTCTCCATTTTATTAGGAGCATTTCTCTCTCCTAAAAGGAGTTTCAACCTATAGCCGTTCATTTAAATTTAATCGCGTCTTGCACGGGCGGCTGTGATATTATAGACGCTTTAATATCACCCATAAAATCTAAATAGATTGCACAACCTACACCATTTTGCTCGTCAGCTAAAATGGATTTTAAATTTCTTTTATTTTATTATTTTGCGCTGCTATGTGAAAGAGAACACCCGCAGGTCAGTAACAAAGACTGAAAATCTTCTTTTTAACTTTATGGGTAAGGTTGAAGAGGAGTACCGACCAAATAAACAAGACAGTTTAAAAATAACCATTATTCAATACTTTCAAAAAAATTAACTGGAACTGTCTTCATTTATAATACCTATCAAATTATGATGATAGGCTCTATTCTTTTTAATATTCAAGACAACGGGAGGTGATAGGGTAAATAACCGTTTATACAACAATAAAGATACCAAGATAATCGCTGTAGTTGTCTTTCTAAACAAGACGATACTATTTATAAATCTCATAAATCGGTGAGCAATAAAAAGAATAATTGCTGAATTCGTCTTTTAAAGATTACTCTGTATCTGGATAAAGATTCTTCTTAATTCGCCGCCACTTATTAATTAGCTTAATGTTCTGCATTTCCTTTACCATTAGCTTCTTAATTCGTAGATTGATTTCTTCAAGTGTGTAACGCTTTTCCATAATTTTAATCTCCTTTTCATTTACTATAAATATTATATCATAGATTATAATTAAAATCAATAATTAAGATTCCTCAACAACCTCAATTCCATATTCCTTAGCACAAAGAACCTCAATGCAGCAACCTCGTGCAGTTTCATATCCCTTTAGACAATAGATAATATCTGCTTCGGATAGCTTACAAATTGATTGTCCAAGCCACCAAAGAGTAGGCAACTTTGTTTGTGGGGCATCTTCAAAGTAAGAATCAATGATATTAACTTCTTCATCATACTTATTTAGTACGAACTTTTTAATATCCTTAATCGCTGCGAAACGATTAGCTTTGATTTCGTCTGATGTAAGGCCACGCATTGGTTGTGAAATAAAAACATTCTTCATTTAATTTACTCCTTTTAAATTAAAAATTTTTCTTAATGGTGGCGAAGACAGAGATCGAATCTGCACGCTTATTTAGCAATGAATTTTAAGTTCATCATGTCTACCATTTCCATCACTTCGCCAAATTTCCAATTTATTTAAAATTGGAAAAGTTTTTAAACTTATTGGAGGCAGATTCACGAGTCCAACGTGAAGCTCTAGGTAATGAGCCTAGTGAGTTAGCATTACTCCAATCTGCTATATAAGAGATATTCCTATCTCTTTAAAGATCATCATACATAGGGGCATATTGTCTAACATGGTTATGAATAACAGTACCAATTTGTTTTTCATTGCCATCCACTTCTTTTAAATAAATATAAGTTTTATCTGTAGTAATAGCCCCTCTACCTTTAGGAGAGGTAAAATTCTTTGCAATTTTTTCAAGATAAGGAATATCAAGAGTGTTTAATTCTATTCGTCCTTTCCCACTAATTAAAATAAATACTGGCATATTATTTTTAAATAATGGATTAGAATTAGCTAATGAACCATGCCATTTAACAATATATTCTTCATGCTGAGAAGTTACAATTAAATGAGTTTTAACTAGCATTTTCTTATCTCCTTTCGATTTACTATAAATATTATATCATAGATTATACAAAGAAGCAAGAACTTTGAATCTTTTAAATTCAATTTCTTTTTCAGGCGAGGTTTTTAAATTCCAATTCGTTAATGCCTTGTCTTGCATTGAATCAATCTGTTGTTTATTCGCGCCGGCACTAATAAGTTTAGAACATAGAGTAATAACTTCTTCTTTGGTCACTTGAACTTCATTAAAAGAATCACTATATTCATACTTATTGACTGTTTCTCCCTGCGGAGCTGATTTTGGTTTAAATACTCCATCGGCAGTCATCTTTCTACTGCATTCATTAACGCATTTCACCGCACCTTCCTTAGTTAAATATTCTCGATGACAAATACAGCACTTAAACATTTTTCTTTCTCCTTCTTTCTAAATATTGGCGCGCTTTGTTGGATTTGAACCAACGGCTTATTGCTTAGAAGGCAATTACTCTATCCAACTGAGTTAAAAGCGCATTTGGAGCAAGTAAAGGTAATCGAAACCTCATCTTCTGGTTGGAAGCCAAATATTCTACCATTAAACTATACCTGCATTTAAGTAGATAAGACTACTTATGGTGCCCCACCACGGTTATGCTCCGAGGTCTACTGCTTAAAAGGCAGTTGTTCTACTATTGAACTAGTGAGACAGAAAGAGTTCACAATTAAAAACTTTTGAACTTCTTTGTGAATAAGTTTTAAGCAAACTTATGGTAGCGTAGTCGAGTACTGACCTCGCGTCTTCCTCTTATAAGGGGGATGCACTAACCATTGTGCTACTACGCTATAAAGAAAATTAATCTCTTTTTATATTTTATCTATATTAGCCAGCATTACCTGTTTCCAAAGCAAACCGCGAGGAGGTTTAGATAATATTGCTTCTTAGGGCAGTAGGATTCGAACCTACGGAATCTGCTGATTTAGATGGTGTAGAGAGAAGGTTCTGCCCCTTCTAAAATATTTACTAATACTCTACGTCAGCCGCCTTACCACTTGGCTATGCCCCAATTTTTTTAATTTCTTCTTTCAAGACGATTTTTATCCTTACCGCAGAACAATATTGCCGCAATCGTCTTTCTTAAACAATACTTACGAGGAATCTAAATAGGAGATAGATTCCTTTTTAATTATATCATATTTTAAGAATAAAGTCAATTATTCTCCTTCATTTTCCCCAACAAGTTTTTCCCAACATTCTTGACAAAGCGTTGCTTCTTCTTCGGTTGTCTTAAAAACCTTAGAGCATTCACTACAAACTCTCTCCACTTCTTGTTCCATTATAATCACTCCTTTTTAATCGTTCAAATCAGATTCAATTGTATCTACATAGTCAAGCTGATTATCATAACCATTCCGAATATTCTCTACACGAATTCTAGTTCCATAGAAACGATAATCACCATTTTCATCGACCATTCTTACAATATCATTTTGCTTAGGAACTCTCGCTCCTTTTACCAAATTAAAATCATAAGTCTTACCACGGAATACCTTATTCTTATCTTTGAATCTAATTGAAATAATCATTTAAATCGTCCTTTCTCTTTTGATTCTATAAATATTATATCATAGATTTTAAATAAAGTCAACTTTTAAATTAATCCTCAAGCTGATAAGCCCACGCTTTATCCTTCGTTCTTAGAATATAAATTACACCAAGCTGAAACTTTTCCGGCTCTTTATTAACAATTTCAATCTTATGGTCAATGCCATTCTCTCTATCAGCTTGGATATCTTCCATAAATTCCTTGCCGCGAAGCCATACGTGATGACTATTACTTTGCTTTAATTCCTCTCCTTCCTTTTTAAAATATGTAATTTTCATTAGAAACTTACTCTTAACTGGTCTTTCATCGTTCATTTTTTATTCACTCCTTTTCTTTGATTCTATAAATATTATATCATAGGCTAAAAACAAAGTCAATTTTTTTAGATTCATCTATCGCCGCGAAACTTTTAATCCATAAAATCATTTTACTATAATTAGTATATAATAATCTAAAAGAAAAGTCAAATAAAAAGAAAAGAGGAGCTATTGCCCCTCTTAACAATTATTAAACAGTAACAGTTGTTTCAGTCATATCATTAACATCTGCAACAGTTAGGTCTTCAGTTAGCTCAGTAAGCTTTGTCTTTATAGCATTAAGTTCTTTTTCAAGCATAGTTTCAATAGTTGTTCCATACTCAGTAGTAGACTTTTCCGCATCTAAATAGCAACCAAAATTATATTGCTTGCAACCAATTGAAATAAGAATTGGCTTATTTTTATTCTTTAACGCATCAAGCATTGCACGAATAGTTGCACTCTTCTTTGCTAACTTAGCAATCTGTGCTTCCACAGAAGATTTTGGAGGACAGACTGGACCCGGCCATTCACCCGGATAAGGTGGAGGTGGCGGAGGACAATCTGGTCTCGGAGGCCAAGGCCAATAAGGTGGACAAGCATAGCCGCCGTCTGGGTTAGTTGTAGTTGTATCTTGACAACCACAGTTGCAATTTTTGGAATCTGCCATATTAGCACCTCCCTCTGGTTTTTTATAAAGATCACCATTCTTCACTACACATCGCCGTTAGGCATAGGATCACCTCCTATAAAGAAAGGTAGAGAACAAAAATCCTCTACCTATAAAGTAAATATTTAGTTAATATCTCTTAAATAAATTCAATCTTATTCATGAATAGAAACATTATCATCTTCCGCTGCATCAATAAAATCTTGAAATTTAAAATAAGCATCAGCATTTGTTTCAATCCAAGTATCATCATTCCATTCTGAAACCGCGAGTAACAAGCCCAAATAAGATTTTCCATTCACTCTATAACTTCTATCTCTTGTAGTAATGTAAACATCTTCTGGAATAGTTTTTGAAATTTCAAGAAAATCATCAATTCCTTGTTTACCCATAAGTACGACTTTGTTAAACATTTAATCTCCTCCATTTATTATCTCAATACATGTCCATAGTAATACTATAATAGTAAAAATTATAATTAACTTTATTTCTTTTTCTTTTTTCTGCCACAACTAAATTTTTCTGGACAATATCCCAATCGTTCACATCTAGGAGCAAAAATTCCCATATCAACAATTTGTTTCCATTCATCTGAATAGATAGATAATCCTTCTTTAAGCTTTTTCATAAATTGTCTATATTCCCAAAATGCTCTACTACACTCTCGGACTTCTGCCATATCTACTAATGCTCTTAAATTTGTTCTATATACAAGTTTAGTTTCCATTCCAAGTGGTAGTATCATTGAAGCATCTTCTTTCGGGATTCCAAAATTACCTATCATAGTTTGGTAAATGACATTGATATAATTCATAGCTTCTAAGTAATCTGTTTTTGCACCAATATGATTTTCAATAGACTTTGGCATAATAAAATCAAACCCTTCTTTATCTACATATCTAGTAGAATCTTGAAGAACAGTTGGCGCGCCACCTAAATGTCTCATGAATTCTCTTGCAAACTTAATACTGAAGCCTTCAATTGTTAAAAATACTTGCGGATACTCCATTACGCGACCGTGTCCACTATTAATACATTCAATTGCTCTTTTAATATTTTTCTCTGGAGAAGTTGTATCTGCATTCCAACATGTACCAGCTTCGTATCCCATTAAGTAAAGTGGATTTGTAGTAGTTTCAGATTGAATATAAACTCTTTGCTGCATTTTATTGCCTCCTTTCTTTTCTATTTTAATATATTATATCATAACTAGTAAAAAAAGTCAATAAAAAAAGACAGGATTTTATTCCTGTCCTTATCTTTAACAATAGTTCCTTATGCTTTATTTTTCGATTCTCTCTTTGTTTCCTCAATAATTGAGTTGCCAATTCAATTATCTATCTTTATGGCATAAGTTTTTTAACTTATACATTTGAAATTTGAGTGTTACCAGTTACATGCAATATCAATTTGAGTTGGATTGCTCGCCGCAAAACCGCCTGTATCTACAACTATTCCTGCTCCCAATGAAGTTTCTACCAAAGTTCCTTTTGGACGAGTACTTAAATCCGCAGCAACCATAATATAGTTTCCGAAATATTTAACATTTCTACTATCTGTCCAAACTGGATATTCACTCTCAGAATATCCTAATCCTCTCATAATAGAAACGCATCCACCCATATTTAAATTATAATAAGTTTCTTTTCCACTTGGTCCATAATGAACACCTTTCGCCGCAGTAAGACAACCATTAGACGATGTCTTTGGAGAAGCATTCTGGACCTCTGGAACGTATTGACTAGATTCATCAATACTATATTCATTAGAATAAGATTCTACTTGTTCAGCTTCAACTGATTCAGTATAAACAGTATCAATAATAACATCTGGCTTACATACCTGACATGTTCTTCCTTCCTTTACATAATTTCCGTCTACTCTTTCCATTGATTCATCTACATAAGTACAATTACTTCTGTGGATTCTTTTAGAATCTGGATTGAATACTAAGTATTCAAGAGTAGTAGTTGTTTCTGTTGCCTTCTCTGTTGTCGTTGTATTTGTCGTTGTAATAGAAGTAGTTGCTGTAGCCACTTGGGTACTCCCAGTTGCTACGGTCACTGGTGTTGCAACCATAGTTATAGAGGTTGCCACCGGAACAGTAACTACTTTGTCTACTTTACTACATCCACACATTAGACAAATAAGTCCTAGGAACATTACTGCTCCAATAATTAATTTTTTCATTTAAAATTCCTCCTTAATTCGGCTTGCGCCTGTTAAAGCGGAACTATTGTTATTTAAAATCCTTTAATCTCTCAAAAATTTTTGGTAATTCTTCAAGTTTAATGGGGCCATAATCCCAAAACTTTGCTCCTATATTAAGAATATTATCTTGAATAACAGTATCCATATAATTTTCCCTTACACAAATATATTCATGAGATTTTGGATTTTTAAGCTTTTCTTCAAGTGGGAAGTATACTTTATGACTATGCCCCTCATTATCTTTAAAGGTATAAGTACATGAGCAATTCCATACTTTATCAATACCATATTTATGCCATCGACTTTTTTCAAAAAAATTGTTATAAGAATGCTGGACAATATAGATTTTTCCTTTTAATTGATTAATAATGCCGCGAATAGTGCTTCCTGTGCCGCGAGCAAAATTTCCAAAAACAAGAACCTTATCATCATCAGAAACTATAGAGTTCCACTTATTAATTAAAGCAGTGTTATATCTTTCTAGTGAAGCTTCGTTTCCAGCATTATTAACATTATTAAAGGAAATATCTGAGATTATATAAATGCTCATAGATATCCCTCCATAAATATTATGTAATGAAATTAATATTTAATTATAAGAAAAGAAACTTACAATTAATTCATTATTATTTAAAGTATACATATAGCCGCGAACTTTAAATACTTCTTTTGGAAAGAATAAAAAATGAATATTATCATTCTCTTCAATTAAATCTTTAATCTCATCTTTATCTATTTTATCATAATCTTCGATAGAAGTCAATATATCAAAAGCTAAATCAAAACACTGAAATTTATCAATTAATACAAGTCCTTGCCCATATTTAATAATGGGTACAGTTCCATTGGCTAATATCTTAACATCTTGTAGTTTAATTCCTTTTGATTCGGCATCCTTTAACACTAATGCAAGTAAAGCATTAAATTGTGGTTTCTCTAGTCTAAATTTTCTAACATAATAATATTCAAGGAAATCCCTTAGAACGCTTGAAATAACTACAGTTTGTTCATTATCTTCATAAATAATTAAATCTTCCATAGCACCACCTTAGAATTTTATAAGTTGCTTTTTAACTTGATCGGCTATCATATTCTGAGTTGTTTTTACAGTTTGTGCAGTACCAGCACCACGTCTACGTTTGGCTATAGATGGACAGATATAAAGATTATTTTCTGCTCTTGTTACAGCAACATAACTAATTCTATTCTCTTCATCATTATATGTTCTCATACCAACAACAACAACATTAGGAAATTCTAATCCTTTTGCAGCATGAATAGTTAGAACCTTTACTTTATTTTCGCTAAGTAGTCCTTCCATTTCAACTAAATCCAAATCTCCTCTTTTAAAAGTTAAGTTTGGAATACCTTGTTTATCAAGCCGCCGCTGCGCTTCTTCTAATTCTGCATTAGTTCTACATAAAATTGCCCATTTTCCATAATTATCTGTCCAAAGAATTTCATCTACAACTTCATTAAAACTAATATCATCATCAATATAGCCAGCTATAGTTTTCGCTGCAACGGCCTTTGGCCCAACATTCTCAAATCTTTGAACGAATCTTTCTGCATATTTAATAATATTTGGAGGACAACGAAAGTTCTTTGTTAAATAATATTTCTTAAAAGATGGATCGTTATAAAAACGATAAAAAATTTCTGGATTAGAACCTCTAAACGAATAAATAAGCTGTCTAAAATCTCCCACCAAAAAGAAATTATCGTAATGAATTTTTTCTAAAACCTGCAAATCTAGGTCACAAGTATCTTGACATTCGTCCATTAATAAATATTTAACATGTGGATACATTCGTTCTGGAATCGTGGCCGCACGAGAAAGAATTTTGTCAAATTGCATATTAGCTAGATAATTACTTGTATCAATGCCACAACCAATACAAATTTGATTAGTATAAGAATGGATAGTTCCAATAAACATTCCATAACAAATATCTCCTAACCTCTTTTTCATTTCTTCTGCGGCATTGTTAGTAAAAGTTAATGCTACAATTTCTTCTGGCTTTGCTTTCTTTTCTACAATAATACGCCGTATTCTTTCTGTTAAAACTCTTGTCTTACCCATACCCGCGCCAGAAACACAGATAATATAGGGATCATCGGCATAAATAACTTTTTCTTGTTGCTTAGTGAATTTCATTAAACCATTCTCCTTTTTCTTTTGCTTCTACAGCCATCTTATCTACCAATTCATTATATAAATTTCCAGAATGACCTTTAACCTTAATAAAAGTTACATCATCATCAAGTAGTTCCCAAATTTTCTTAATAATTGGTAGATTCTCAATTGGTTCATGTTTCTTTCCTCTTGTCCATCCATTCTTTTCCCAGCTATAAATCCAGCCATTTTCTTTTAACATATTAACACAATAAGCTGAGTCACTATAAATTTCAATTTCTTCGTTTGGATAATTGTTATTCCAATAAGACAGTGCTAGGTAGATTGCATGGAGTTCGCAATAATTGTTTGTTGTGCTTTTAAAACCCCGTTTATATTCTGCAATAATTTTATTTTCATCATTAATACATACCATCGCCGCACCACCATTACAACGAATCCATTCATTGTTAATTTTTTTCATTGTACTTGCGCCATCTGTGTAAAATTTTAGCATTTTCAATCTCCTTTGATTATAATTCTTCTACTAAAGTTGCAAAACGATATAGTGATGTGTGTCCTTTAAGAATACAAAATAATGTTCTTTCATCATATTTTAAATCTATAACCTTTTGTTGTCTGGAAAAAGAATGGCCAGAATAGTTTTCTTCTCTTCCAAGTCCAATTCCAACAAGCGCGTTCTCAGTTGTATAAGAATTTATATATTCTTCCCAACTACAATCAAAATTTGCAACTCTAGCCTGTTGCAAATGAATGTCTTGCATCTCATAGAAATTAGTTTCAACATTTTGTTCTATTACTGTTATCATAAGTAATTAACCTCCCAAATACCTTCATCATTTTTTAAATATATTCTATCTCTTTCAATATCATCCTTAAAAATAGACATAATCCATTCATATGCTTTCATCTTATCTTCTTTTCCATAAATCCAACCACCATTAATTGATGATCCCCAATCACCAAATCTTCCGACAATCAACATCCATATAACATGTTCTTCCGAATCCAGCTTATGTTTCCAACGAAAAATTTCATCTGTCTTTGCACTTTTCTTTATTTCTTCCGCTAAATTTAGTATTTCTGCTCCATATCCATTATACCAGCAAATACTACTGATAGCATTTTCAACACTACATTCGCTCATCAATTCTACCTCCAATCTTTTTTATTAATTTAATTATACCATAGCCAAAAAGAAAAGTCAAGGAAAAATACCTTGACTTAACTTTAATTATTGACAATCCCAACTAATATTTGAACAATTAATAAATGTTCTTGTTGTTTTTTCTTTTTCTTCTTCTGTAGTATCTGGATAAGCAGTCGCGGCTTCATAGTTATATCTATAAAAAGCAGTTACTAGTTTAGAACTACTTGTTTTAATTCTTGGAGCGTAGTTTCCGTCTGAACCTTGCTCTGGCGGCAAATAAAGTAATTGAGTAAAACTAATTTTATCTGGCTCAACTTGCTTCTATAAATATTTAATATCTCTTAAATTACTGCAATTGCCAAACGCTTCATTTCCAACAGACTATAGCTAACTACAGTTTAAAAAACTAATTTTCTTTAAGCCAGCAGAATTCTAAAAAGCATAGTTGCCAATTTTCTTTAAACTTGCCGGCATATGAGAAAATCCATCAGAAGTAGCATTAATATTGAGCAAATTCAAGTTACTCATATTTGCAAAAGCATAATCTCCAATTTCTTCAAGTACAGAAGTTTCTAACTCTACTGTTCCAGAAATCAAAGACCCATAGAAGCAATAATCTCCAATTTCTTTAATATTTGTAGACAAAACAATTTTATTTGCATTTATAATATCTGCAAAATGTTCAAGTTTTGTCATTGTATTTGAAGTAATGATAGCATCAATATCACCATCTCTAAATACGTAATTAACGCCGCTTGAAGTATCTGGAGATTTAATTGTTTCAATAGAGCAATCATTACCAATTGAAATATAATAGCCGCCTTCTTTATAAATTGAATCATCTGTAAATATCTTTTGATTTGCTGTAGTTTCTCCGTTATAGTGAAATGATACTGCCTTTGAACCAGAAGTAATAACATAAGCAAGTCTTGCGCTATCACTTACAAATAAATAAAGTTTATTTGCTATTGCTTTATAAAAACCATTAGATAATTGTAATTGATATTTACCAGTGTCGCCGCCATGACGCTGGAATCCAATTATATCCGCTGTACCGCCTAGGTAAACTTTATAACAAGTTTTTTCATTTATTTCGATTGTATCATTGTCATACTACATTCCATCTTGTTTTTCAATATATACATAAATACCGTTCGAATCTTTTGAATAATATTTTGTACTTCTATCTACTGTTTCACCTAACGCTTCGAGATAATTATAAGCATAGTCATTTAAGGAATCTACGTTTAAAGCTTCTCGATAAGACTTATTTAAATTACAGATTAAAACAAAAGAATCAGACGCAGTCCCCTGTGGGAATGAACCAGCGTTACCAGAAGGTTTAACTAGAATTTTTTCTCGAATGTTTATTAGAATTGAATCTGTTAAGGAGTCTAAGGTGGTTACTTTTAAGATGAAAGACTTGCCAGATTCAGATTCTGTAAAAGTATGCTTGTAACTCATTATTTATTCACCTAATAACCGGGAACATTGTGTTCTGTTCCAGTTCTATCCTTTTCTGTTTCTAATATTACTGACTAATAAGTGGTGCCAGAATCTATAAATGATATATTAAAAACTATTTCGCAGTCTCCTTTTCCATTTACTGGTATTTTTGCCTAATTTCTACAATCGGAATATATATTATTTTTATTAACTAAATCAGAAGTAATAATTCCATAGGCTCTTGCTGCATTATATGTTGGTCCAAAATAAGATTGATTTGCCCAATTTTCAGTTTCGTTTCTATCAGGATTTAATAGCATTGCATGCTTTAAATTTACTCCCACATAGTTTCCTTTTGAATCTTCAACATCAGTTTGTTTAAAGAATCCTCCACTAAAAGAACACTAATATTTCTATGATTTATTATCAGAATGGGGTAAGTCTATTGCAGATGTGATGCCGTAAAAGCCGTCAATAAATTCTCCTCTTAAATTACCACTATCGCTAGACATATATGATTGTCCACGAATATGCATATAATTATACGGAGCATATTTCTCATTTTTATCGTTACCTTCCTCTAAGCATCTCCTTAAACTAGGAACAAGCTTATGAGTTAAGGAAATATTACCATTAGTACTATTAGTTCTTGTTTCAGCAACTTTTATTATTGAAGGATAAATTTCTCCAAAATGGATTAAATCCTAATAGCTCTTATACTCACTATTTTCATTTAATACAATTGGTAACGTAATATCCAAATTATAAGATGTTAAAGTAAAAAGATTTCCGGGCATTCCATTATAGTGAATATTACTGCATCTGTTCGCAGAATACTCATTAAAATATGCTGACCGAATATTCATATCAATTCCTTTTGGTGTATTAAAAGCATATTTATGAAACTATAACCAATATCCAAATAAATTTGTGCAAGAATATTCTTTTGTTGATGGATATAAGTAATCACACCCGCATCCTCTGTTTTTTGAGCCGACATATAAACACCCAAGTCTAGACAAGGCTAAATTTCCTAAAATTCTCATTGACTATTTATACTCAGATCCATAAGCAGTAGGTTTATTCACGTTATACCAACGTATACCCGGAGCGACTATCTTGTCATTTATTTCTGTTCTTCCTTCTTTTGCTTTTAAATTATTATATGTCGCTTCATCAAGCCTTACGCCGCCATTTATATCAGCTTTTAAGAGAGAGAATTCACTACTTGTTTCAGTATTGCTGTTTTTAACTTTTTCTACTCTATACATATCATCAAAATTTTGGAATGTATCTCCTCTATATTTTGCACTTAATAAATCCCAATCCCATTCTGATTTTTCTATTTTACCCTCTGGTGTTAAATATTTCGGATTAATGATTACAATTTCTCCATTGAACTCATAGCTTTCAAAATTATAAAGTGATTTGAATTCATCTCTATATTTTTCCGCCGCAACTCCTGCACGACGTTCAGCTTCTTCTAAAGGCAATGTAGATTTTACAGCATCCACTATATTACCTTCTGTATAATCTCGCTCTGGATAAGGGAAACAGTTTAATATATTATAAAAATGATTAAATACTGTAAAATAAGTATCTATACTCCAATTATAATAGCCTCCTTCAGTGTTTGTGTACTCACTACCTCTTTTAATATATTTACAAACAGCTTTAATTTCTTTTAAAATTGTTCTTATATTTTCTGTCGCAATATTTTGTTCATTAAATTTTTGAATAAATTTTTCTTCTTCTGAAGTAATGCAAAAATAGCTAGTTGACATTGAAGGCTCATCTGCAACTAAATCTAAAACAAAATTCATTTCTTTAAGACAATTACTCCAATAATCAAGACTTGTTCCATTAATATTTTTATTAATCATATCATCCTAAAAATTAGCTTTTTTCACTTTACACCATAAAGTATTACGAATTTTCTATAGAATAGATAGTAAAGTATTGGAACTTCCTCTTACTATCTATTCGAAAGGCTCAAATTCTCCTGCACATGCCCCAACTAATACAAAATTCATTCCTCTAATTTCTTTTAAAATTGATTGATAAGGCTATACACTATAGCGTCTATCTACTGCAATTGGATAACCGCCGCGCTCTTTCAATTCAAACATTTTCTTTAGCCGTTCTTCTCTTTCCCCATCAGACTCGTTTTCTTTATTGCAAATGATATCATCTGTAAGAAATTGATTATACGGCATATAATAACATCTTACAGGATCATGGCTTGTAGCTCCTGTAAAGCTGCCTTCTCCTATAGTTCTTACAAATGGCAAAAAGCCATAATAAGAAAAATTTTCTTCGGTAACTAAAACAGAAGTTAGTGGTTCATAAGGCCCTTGACTATTGTTTGGATTTTTATAATATTTTTCTTTATTTCTATAATAATATTCAGTACCAAGATTATTACAGCCATCTTCATAATAAAAAATGACACCAACTTTAGTTGTTCCCTTAGTTATATTAATATTAATTTCTTCTAAGTCACCAACTCTCTTATCTAAGTCACCAACAGTTTCCCATAATCTGTAAACATTATCCCATAATTGAGCTATTTCATTTAAGATACCTTTTAATAATTGATTTAATGGACCATCTGGATTTAGTAAGTAATCACTAATTAAACCTATTGTTTGAGCAATAACCCAAAAGTTTCTATTTAAATCTTCTATCTCAACTCGTCTTAAATATTTCGGCATTAATAGACGAATATATTTTCCGGTTAAATCTCCATCCCGTTTATTTTGAGTGTGAGTATACTACATCTGCTTCTTATTTTTTAATACAGACTCAATTTTATCATCGCCGCGAACCTCTTCATATTTTTGTTTATCTGTATTTACGTCTGGATTAACATAAGGTTCTGATGAAAAACTAAAACCCGCATCTGCATTTTTTACACCATCTATAATTTCTTTTTGAGTAAAGCTAGTATTAGAAGAATCTTTATTAAATTTTCCCCAAGTTTCAAATAAATTTTTAACACTCTCATTCCAATAATTAGTTGCATTAAACCAAGTATCGAAAGAAGTAGAAGAATCTATATCTGGCATTAACTTTACAAACTCTGTATTGGCGGCATAATTTTTACTAACACAAGTGGTGATCTTTTTTAGAAATTTTTCCATAGACCAATATTTTTGTTCATTAGCCATTCTTATTCACCTCCGCCGCTATTCTCCTTTTCATATTTAAATCTATTATATAATTCTTTAAACGAATCCCATCCGTACATAGAAACAAAAGAAACGATAAAGCTACCTACTGCTCCATAAATTCCATTGATTACGCTTACGCCGCCAAAAAGTAAAACGAAACCAATAGTTAAAATTAAAGAAATAATCATAACTAAAAGCTTAGTTGGAAACTTTTTAGGTAGTAAATTCTTTAAAACTTCTGTAATTAATGAAACAATAAATGCTAGGCCGCCAACGGTTCCCAATAATGTTCCAATTGAAATACCTAAAATAGACTCTATCATTATAATCCCTCCTATATAAAAAGTGCTACTCATCGTAGCACTCTTCTATTAAACTTTAACAACTCTAATTTGAATTTTATCAATTGTTTTGTTAAATATTCCTGCATAATCTGATGTTCCAGTAACCCAAGGTAGATAAGCTGAAGTACCTAGATAAGAAACTCTATACTGAACTTCATAACCACTTACTCCTTCAAGCTTTAATTGAATAGCATCAATAGCTCTGTTTCTAATTCCGGCACAACCGTTATTCCAATCTCTTGTATTATAACCAGTAACCCAACCTAGCCATCTACCGCTATGAGTATGGACACGATATTTAAGTGTTCCCCTACTAGTCTTCGCGGCAAGACCGGAAATACTTCTATTTTCTACACCAGCATAATCAGAATCATTAACTACCGCAGGATACCATTTATTAGCATATACGCAATAAGTAATATTAGGTGCAGTGGTTGGTTTTGAAGCACCGCCATTGGTATAGACTGCATTACCATTATTATCAAAAACAGTATAGCCAGACTTGCAAGCCTTCTTTGCATTTTCTAGGTTAGAGTATGCCCCAATTTGAGATTTTGAATCTGCCCAAGTTTTTCTTATCCGATACATTTGAGTAGAGGTTGGAGTAGATGGAACTTTAGAACCGTTTAATTGAGCAAGATAAGTTGCTACTTTTGATTTGAATTGTGCCCAATGAGGGAGAATATATGCTGGACACATCTTGTAGCTATTATGTGCTGTATTTAAATAATCATTTGTTCCCTTTTTTCCATCTCTAACATTAAGCCAGTGAGTGTGTGTTGTTAATCCTTCCTCAACACCAAGCCCATATTTATGAAGAAGCCATGCTGCTAGCTTTGCACAATTATCTTCTGACTTCTTACTAACTGAATCTGTAGAGTTTCTCATAATACACTCAATAGCAATAGTTTTTCTGTTGCCGGGGCCATTTCCATCAGCGGCATGGAATCCACTAAGAGTTAACGGAAGATTTTGCCATGCACACTTATCATCTACATAATAATGAACACGAACAGTCTTCATGTTACCGTTTCGACTTGCCCTAGTGTATTGTTCAGCAGGTGTAGTATTGGATGCTACATTAATCCAATCGGTATTATGAATAGTTATAGCAATTGGTTTTGCTGGTAGATTAGCCGTTGGCATCATAATATTATTTGGATTGTGTTTTGTTAATAAATATTCATTAACTTTAACTCCATTTATAGTTGTTGTTTTATCTGGATTTAATGGCATTATTATCAACCTCCTTAATTTAAGTTATTAATCAATGCTTCTGCAATCCTTGTCTATTCGTCTGTTAAATTCTCATCTTTTGTAATTTCTTTAATTGCCCCTAAAATTATTTTAACCTTATTTTCACTCTTAGCTTTAAAGTAGTAACTACATGTTGCCGCGCCAAGTTCTGTGAAAATAGCAGGCACTAAATAAATTAAAGGCTCAATTGTTTCTAGGTTAATCATCTAATAAGTAGAAAAACCAACAATAAAGATTGTTAGAATTGTGATAATTAAAAGGAACAATTTTGATGTTTCAATTCTTTTCATTTCTTTCGCCTCCAAAGAAAAGTATAATGAGGCTTTTCTTCGTCAAATAATTTGTATCGTAGCCAATCATCTATAATGATTATTACAGTACTTAGCAATATCCATATAAAAGTAAAGGGTAGACAAATCTACCCCATTACATTTAAGGGTAAATTGGAGTAATCCCATATGCCCATATTAAATTGAATATTTGCTATAAGTCCCGTAATAAATTCTATCCCAGTTATTATGCCGCCGCCTATAATTGATTGAATTTCTATTGGAGTTTCCCATTTGAAAACTTCATTTAGCATACCAACCATTAAAAATGCAAGACCGCCAATAATAAACATTAGCCAATGACTGTGGCCGCGATAGAGCATTTCAATACTAATATATGCCGCGCCACCAAACAGAAATAGAAATAAATACTTAAAGAACTTTTTTAGCATTTTATCAACCCGCAGTAATTAATTTTAGTACTGATTTGTATTCATCTTTTAATTCAATTCCATAATAAACAGCTTTTATTTCATCTTCTGTTTCTAAAGCTAAAATTTGATGCTTCAATAGGTTAAAATAAGTTGTATGATAAATAACCCATTTAGTTGCACTTTGAACTAATCCGCACATTTCTTCTGGTGTAAATACTCTACAAATCTCTCCATCCGCATGGTATGGAACTGATGCTCCAGATTGTGCAAGAGAATATAATGAAGTTAAGTTAATTTGGTCTGTAGTATTTAAACGATAGTGCTTTTCATTGTAATCAATACCATTAGTAATTGTAGTCTGACTAGCCGCTGACATTTCAGCAATTTTTCTTTCTTTTAGTTTTTCTAATGCATCAATTTCTAAACTATTATCTTGTAAAGCATTGATGTTATCTCTAATTTCCATTCTATTAGATAATAATTTTGAAAAATCATATGGAAGAACGGAGCCTAGCATAAAGCTTTCAGTACATTTAAGAATTTGATAGTCGGAATTATCCAATTGCTTTTTAAGAGTATCAATTTTTTCTCGTAAGACTTTATTCTCCTCGTTTACTTTTGCTTGATTTAGAAGAATATCAAAATTTTCATTGATGTATTCATTAGCATTATCTTTCGCCGCGATAACCAATTCATATTCATTATAAGTATAAGTATTATTTTTTTCTTCAATATTATCTCTTAACAGTACTTTATAATAATAATTACTAACTTTGTTAAGAGAATATTTTTCAACTGCTTCAATTGATTGTTTAATCACTCGTATCCCTCCTTAAAAGTTAATATAATCTATTTTAATTAAATTAAAGCTACTGTTATCAGCTTTTTTAAAGCCTTCAATATACATATAGTAGTCACCTACAACTGGCGAAGTATCAATTGCAGTAACATCTTTTTGAGAACTAGCGCCGGCATAAGTAAGAGTAATTGTTTTCACATAATCTTGCGCAGCGATTTTTTCTGTTAATTGGGTTAAAATATCATTTCTAGTATTACCAGTAGCAGTAAGAAAATGAATATTTAAAGTCTAATTCATCCAACTAGAAATATTACAATTAAATGTTAATAGAAAATCACCTGCAATAACATCAATTGGTTCTATAAATAAAATACTAGTATTTTTTTCTTGTTCTGACCAATTGGCCATATAAATACCATATTTTTCACTTTCTCTACCTATAAAATTATTTTGAGAAGCAACACCTCCCCAATGAGTAACTACATCATTAAGAGTCATCCAATCTAAATCCCCATCTTTAATATAGCACTTATTACCCCAATTATTAAGAGTATCTTGTTGAGAAGTTGAAGTAGTAGTGTCTAGAATTGTTCCTTTTCTTACAGAACTTCCACTGCCTTCAAAAGTACCGGTAACACCAAAAATTTCTACGCCTTTTTTAATATTTTCGGGAAGTAGATTAGGACTTCCTTTAAGAGTTTGATTGCCGCTTAAATATTTTCCAAGTGGAATTGAAATATCTTCAATTGTTGGAATATATTCTCGTTCAGCTAAAGATTCTATAGTACCAGTAATCTTTTCTCCTTTTGCATATGCAGTTTTGCTTAGAAGAATATCTGATGAAATTGCAGTTGCATCGGAGGTATTTAAGGGATCGGAAATAACTCTAATTTGTGAAATTTTCTTAGTTCCTTGATATACTGACATTTATTTCACCACCTTTAACTAGTATAAGGAGTATTCAAAATATACACTGGAGAAGCGTATTCGATAATATCGCTACTTGCGAAATTTGAACCATCAATTTTTTCAAATGTGATTTTATTTGCATTCTGCACACAGTATACAAGAGATTTTGTTCCAGTGGAACTAATACATACTTGAATAGATGTTACATCATTCCGCGGCGCGAAAATCTCACTATACTGAGAGTTAATTGTAGCAGAAAAGTTTGAAAGTGTAGAATCGCCAACTGTAATACTTGCCCCGACACTAGCAATGCTACCAGCGACAATTACTCCATAGCCTGTCGAAATCACACCTACACTACTTGAAGGAAGAGTAAATATTAATCCGAACTCTGTGGAATTTTCTTCAACAGAAACAGCTGCGGCGCTATTTGGAATGTAATCTGTATAATTTTTACTATCCAGTATTGTGCGCTCGCCTTCCCATGTATTCGTACCAAGTTGATTGTTCCACACCAAATTGTTATTTCTCTTCGCCTCGTGTCGCAAATACATTCCAAAGTGTCTTCCTGCGTTATCCCCATTTCTATGCCTGATCGAGATTATGCTCGATGTTTTTGAGTTTGCATCTTTATATGAACCAAGAAACGACCGAGTGCGTGGGAGATACTCCTGTATTGTATTAGAACCAATTGATAACTCACCGCACGCCGGCAATGTGTTATTTCCATTCTCGGATATTACCCTACCTATATCAACTAGAATCTCTGCTTTATTTGTCAGCATGTCAATATTTCCAGTCATTACGCCACCAGTTTTTGGCAGCCAGCTTGACTCATCTAAACTGTCTAGCTTAGCCTTATCTTCTGCACTCATAAGACCAGCAGTAGTAGTAGACGCATTATTGTATGTCGTATCTTTCGCGCTGATGGTAGTATCATTAATTGTGATATTTGCGCCAGCAGTTAGTTTGTCTTGTTTACCGGAAATGTCCTAATGCTTCTATAACGCACTATCTGCCTTGTCTAAACTAGACTGAACGGTAGTATCCAAATCGCTTTTAGGTATTCCATTAGCAGGTTTAACATAAAATTTATTTTTTATTTTATTCCAAAGAGTTTCTATGGTGTGCAAGGTAAATAATTTACTATCCATTTCATATCACCTTACACTAAAATATCATTTAATTCAGCATCAGTTACTTCTGTAGGTCTACCAACTAAATCACTATAATTTCCAGTAAAAGCAACAGTCTTTAGATCTTCTAAATATTTAGCAATTTTTCCTAATATCACACCTAAGCTATCACCAGATTGGATTGGCTCTCTTGTTTCCGCTTTTGTAAACTGAACGATTGTATCTTCAGGATTATCATTTGTAATAATATAAGTCCAATCATCTTTTTTATCTGCAAGTGCTTCATATTCTTCTTTAGTTCCATACCACACTTTAAAAACATTTTCGTTATTATAACCAAGACTTCCGTTAATATCGCTTAACTTATCTAAAACATCTTTATTTTCATGAGTATGACTATCACCATTTTTACCATTATAAACAGTAAAAGTAGAGCTAGTATTATCTGAGTAAGTAATAGTGTAAGTATCTATTGCTCCCGCGAGCCCAGCAATATCTCCGCCAGTGCTTGAAGTAAATTCAATTGAATTAATTCCTCTTCCAGCGCTACCAACTAAAGTACTGATTGGGATTAAATTATTCCATTCTTCTGTTCCGGCTGTTCTCCATTGAATATATGTTTCAGAAGTACCTAATTCAATATTCTTTCCATCAACACCCGGTGGGCCTTGCTCGCCATTTTCACCTTGAAGTCCCGTTTCTCCTTTATCTCCTTGGTCGCCCTTATCACCTTTAAGTGCCGCGACAGCAATTAGATTCGTCCAAGCTAAATCTCCAACTACTCTCCATTGGATGTAATCTCCGTTTACAGCAATTTCAATTGACTTTCCGACTTCACCTTGTTCACCTTTTTCACCATTTGTTCCATCAATGCCGTCATTAATTTCAAAAGTATGCTCACCAGTAGAATCTGTAATAGTAACAGTTGTAACTTTATTTATCTTAGAAGTAGAAACTACTGGACTAAAGCCAGATTCACCTTGTACACCTTGTAGACCTTGCTTGCCTTGTGGACCTTGTGGACCAATTACATTGCCAATTTCATTGCTTGTACCATCACTATATGTAATAGTCATAACACCAGAATCATTAATTGTAACTGTTGAAATTCCTCTGCCTGCCGGCCCTTGAATATTACCCGCATCATCAAAGCCATTAATAGCAGTTTCTTTTAAGCTATTGGTATAAACCCATAAATGACCATTGATTAAATAACAATCTCCTATTTTCTGACCTGTTGAAGGTAATTCAGAAGAATTATTTAATGAACCCTTAATATTAATTGAAGTTCCGTCTGCACCCTTTGCATTGCCGGCATCAATAGTAGAACCGGAAGATAGGGTTAAAATTAGATGCCCATCATTATTAATTGATGCGGCAATAATAGATACACCCTATAAGCCTTGCTCTCCTTTTAAGGATTCTACCCATTGAGTTTCAGTGCCGTCAAATCCTGTATCAAGAGCACTTTGATAAGCGGACTTACCTTCCGCTCCATTCTCTCCCCTTTCTCCTTTATCGCCAGTTTCTCCTTTTAATTCTACATAAGTATATTCAGATTCACCAGCTTTTTTAATGCCTAGTTTAGTTCCGAGCCAATTAAATTCTAAAGATTCTCCATCAGCACCCCTTAAAGAGTCTAAAGAAACTAAGTTAGTATAATTAAGTCCATTATCAATAGATACTTGAATATAATTAGATGAAACTCTGAAAATAGGGGTTATGCCGTCCTTACCATTTTGTCCGTCTTTTCCGTTTGTACCGCTCTCACCTTTTGCACCATCTCTACCGTTATTACCATTCTGAACAATAAAAGTAGAAGTTGAGCCATCAGTATAAAGAATTTGATAAGTATCTTTTGCTCCAGCTTCACCGGGCTTTGTTCCTGTAGAACTTAAAATCCAAGATATTTCTTGTATTCCTCTACCATCTTGTCCAGTCCCTCCACTACCGGAAGAATTAGATGTTCCAATAAAAGGATTAAAACTCATTTTATATCACCTCTCAATCTATAGGTTCATACATTCCAAATAAAGTAAAGCCATATTTTGAATTAGCTTTAAATCCATCTGTGCAAGTTAGAACTATTGTATTTTTATCTTTTACAACATATTTAAACTCTTCCTCGTTTGGCCCATATGCATATCCAGAAGAATTTATATAGTTATGAACAAAAGTGGCTGTATCATCTATTTTTAATATCATTTGCTAAATATTTATATTAGGAGTTACATTACACCTAACCGCAAAGATTAAGTTAGAATAATAAAATGCTATAACATTTGTATCACCATTTTGAGGATCCATTTTTATATAATCTTGTTGAGTTTTTGATAATGCAATTGCAGTCCCTCCACCCGTACCAGAAATTCCTCCAAGACAAATCCACTCTGTCCAACCAAGTGATATATCTAAAATGTATGTTCTCATAAAAATACCTGTTCCGGCATATAACATTTGTACAGCAGTAACACAAGTGTCTTCCTAGACAGCAAGCTATCTATCATACTACATTACTTTTAGAATAAAGCCTTTTTTAGGATTTGTAACAAAAGAACCAGCAACAACATTTGGAATGTTTTTTATAGTAGGAGCAACAATTCCAGTTGCTTTATAATAAATATTAACTCTTGTATCATAACCATCTCCGACTGAACCATAATTATCTAAATCAGCATTCTCTGGTAAATCGTGCATTAAATAACTGCCTTCTATGTAGTGATTGCCAGTTTTTGTTAAATATTCAAGATTGTTTCTTTCATTATTTGATTTGCCATTTCCAATGGAACGCGCCAATGGTAATTCTAAGGTTGATAAATTATATTGACCAGCGGCAATTTCGTTATCACTAACGACTTTATTGTGAGAGCCAGATACTTGACAGTTTCCCGCAGAAATTCTATTTTGGAAACCAGAAGCGTGTCCATTATATCCTCCATCTGTAATGGTATTTCCATAACCACATCCAAAAGCCGCGTTGCCAGCTATTCTGTTTCCTATATTCATTGCAACTGAGTAGTCTGCTGTAGCCTAGTTATTAGAGCCAGAACTATGAGAGTAATTACCAGAAGCTATATTATCAGTATAATCATTAAAAATTTCTCCAGTGCTATCTTCGGTAGAATGGCGACCGATAGATTCAGAAATTTTTACTTTTTGATTAGCAATATTAATTGTGCCATAAAGAGTTTTTTCTCCAGTTAAAACTAATTTCTTTAGCTCCTCTTTTATTGCCGCAATGTCCTTTTCATTTTGAGTAACACGCCCATCTAATGCAGTTACTGATTCTTGAATCTTAGTTATTTTACTATTAATAGTTTTAATATCTGCTACAATAGCATTTCTGTCAGTATTTAATGAAGAAAGTGAATTATTAATATTAGTTATTTTATAGTCTATATCATTCTTGTATTCTGTTAAACTATTATCAATAGCTGTAATCTTTTTGGATAAATCAGTGTAATTATTACTAATTGTTTCATTAATATTTGTAATCTATTCATTAATAGTATTGATAGCTGTAGTATGATTTGTAATAATTTTATTCATATCGCCAATACTTGTATTGATTTCAGTAATGTTTCCTTCAATTGTTGTAATTGAATTATTTATACTATCAATAGAATTGTCAATAATAATAATCTTATCATTAATCGATAATCTAGTTCCCATATCCATTCTCCTTAATTTTATAAATATTGATTCGTTCATATTCGGAAGTCTGCAATATACATATACTATGTTTAACTGTTTTTTTGTCATTTTTTCTTTATTTGTAGAATATCTGTGGGGTGTTAGGGGAACTTCCCCTTGCTGCGAATCCGCCTGGCGGTTCGGTTGGCATAAAAGGATGCCGGAGCGGAGCGGGAGGTATACATTTATGCGTATCCTGTTACCGAATTTTGTGAAAAATTCGGGTGTTTTGGGGAGAATCTAAAGTAACTCAAATAATAGTTTCTAATCAATCCTTTTCTATTTAGTTAAGTTTCCATATTTGTACCTTTTAATTCTTGATAATAAGTCAATATTTATTTGCAAGTGTTAGGTTGTACTCTAACAGTGTCGTATGAAACAGGCCGTATACTTTTCTTATGGTGGAAAGTATGTGCAGGAGAAAAAGTATATGCCAAACAGAACAGAATTATTAATAGCGAAATTTATACAATACAGAAAAGTCTATGAATATGTGGGTGGTGCAGAAATATCTCGGCAGGGATT